>WNGB01003931.1_pt1 | contig 40616 bp, 40 predicted proteins | sample 5400681 | NCBI WGS metagenome assembly WNGB01 (sample SAMN13153367, study PRJNA577476) | soil metagenome | isolation source: 115 cm soil or saprolite under grassland replicate 2 | place: USA:California | collected 2016-06-15 | reverse complement strand
CCACGGCCAGGCAGGAGCCGGCCGTCATCAGCCCGCGACCTCCGTGGCGGTCGATCCAGCGCCCGACGGGCAGGGCAGCCAGGGCCGCCACCCCCAGCCCGATCGAGAACGCGGCGGTGATGGCGACGCGCGAGGCGCCCAGGTCACGCTCCATGGGACGCAGGAAGACGGGGAAGCCGTAGTAGATGATGCCCCACGTCACCGTCTCGGTGATCGAGACGGCGGCGACGATGATCCAGCCGTAGTGGATGTGGCGCGAGCCGAGGCGGATCGAGGGAGCGGGCGCGGGGGTCAGACGGTGGGCTCTTCTGCGGTCACTCGAACTGCAGCCGGAAGAAGGGATGGGCGGGCGCCGAGAAGAAGTGCACACGGCGCGTGTAGTCGAGCACGCGGGCGTAGCTCTCGAAGCGCTCGGCCAGTCGCCGGAAGGGCATGGGTGTGCCACTGGCTTCGGTCCGCGCGTGCTCCGAGACGAACTGATACGCCTGTTTGCCCTGGGAGACGTAGAAGCCGACGCTCGCCATGCTCCTCACGCGCTCAGGGAAGATTCCCGTCATGAACAGCGTGTAGTCTCCGATGTGGCGTCGCACGCTGACCTCGTGCTCGGGGCGGAAGTCCGGCGAGTCCACCTGCCACGCCGACTGGATCTCCATCATCATGTCGACGACCGTTTCGAGACGGGGCATCACCGTCCCCCGTGGGTAGAGATTCTCGATCCTTGCGAATCGCGTGAGGAGATCGGCGAGGTAGGGGGCGGCAGGGTCTCCCTGAAGCGCGAGATCATGGAAGCTCGCGCGGACGGCCCGATCGAAGAAGCGTCGCAGTTCCACGGCCTGTCTCTGGACGGCGAAGGTTCGTCGCCGCCGATGATATCAGGACTGGCCGCCCGCTGACGATCAAGCTGCCTGCCGTTCGGCCACAGGAGCGCCCGCGGGGTATTCCCGGACCGTTTTACCGTCGCCGCACCTCTTACACAGCCATCGCTCCCTGGTCGCGGTTCCATCTTCTCGAGCTCCCCCGAGAATTCGAGCACTTGAGCTCTGGTACGCCATGTGCTGTTTGCCGCATGAGAGTTCTCGTCGACCAGTGTAGAGAAGGAATGCCCGGGTCCCGTGGAGACCTCAATGACCAGACACGGCAGGTGGAGGCGTACCTTCCTGGCTCATCCGGTTCTGAGCTTGACCATCACCCTCCTGCCTCTGGCCGGGTTGGTGTTGGGAAGCGGCATGTGGGTGAGAACGGCCCCCCCACCGGCGTCATCGAAACCGTCTCAAAGCGGCGAGGGGCCGGAGTCGACCGGGCGATTCGGTTGGCAGTGGTGCCGGGATTCACCCGGTACCGATCTCCTTCCCTCCAGGGCGGCTCCCACCGAGACGGGAGCGGTCCTCACCGTTCAGAAGGGGTCGCTGAACATCGAGTGGGCCTGGTGTCGTTCCAGGTCGAGCGATGGCCTTCTCATCGTCTACGCGAAGGTCACCAATACCGGGGCCGAGGCGGTCAATCTCGTTCTCCTGGATTTCCGTTTCTACGATCAGACGGGGTCGTTCATCGGCAACCATTCCGTGACCGTGCGAAGGCTCGAGGCTCACGGCGCGACCAAGATCGAAGACACACTTCCTTCCCAGTATGCGGAGTGGAAGTGGACGGCCTGGTCCATGAGGCTGGCCAGCGTCGACGCCAACTAGGAGCCTTACCTCAGCTCCGGAATCACCCAGAGCGGCTTGTCGCCCCTCGCCACTCGCTGGACATTGTCGAAGGCGTTCCGGAAGGCCTTGGTCCAGTTCTCCCAGGTCGGCCCCGCGGAGTGCGGCGTAAAGGTGACGTTCTCCAGGCCGAAGAGCGGGTGGTTGATGAGGGGCGGCTCCTCCACCATCACGTCGAGACCGGCCGCCGCGATCTGCTTCGACAGCAGGGCGTGGCGCAATGCCTCTTCGTCGACCACGGGGCCGCGGCAGGTATTGATGAAGATGGCGTCCTTCTGCATCATGGCGAATTCGCGCGCGCCCATCATCTTGCGGGTCTGGTCGTTGAGGGGCACGTGCAAGCTGACCACGTCGGAGGACTTGAGGAGCTCGGGGAAGAGGGCGAACGTGACCCCGAGCGCGTCTTCCTGATCCTCGTTGAGCCGGATGACGTCGTAGTACTGGATGTCCATGTCAAAGGCGGCGGCGCGGCGCGCCACCTTCTTGCCGATGGTGCCGAGGCCCACGATGCCGAGCGTCTTCCCCGCGAGCTCGTAGGTGCGGGTGGCGGCGAAGTCGCCCACCCGCCACTTGCCGTGGGTGACGTTGATGTGGTGGAACGCCATCTTCTTGTAGACGGCGAGGATCAGCATCATGGTGTGCTCGGCCACCGCCACTGAATTGGCCCCGCCGTTGTTCGCGATGGGCACTCCGGCCTGCTTCGCCGCGGACACGTCGATCCGGTCGTAGCCGGCGCTGATCAGCTGTACCAGCTTGAGCTTGGAACCCGCCTTGAAGAAGGCCTCGCCCATGGCCGCGCGGGGGAAGCCGATGTAGTACTCGGCGTCCGCCACGTGCTTCAGGAATTCGGGCGCATCGTGCTCGGTGGCCACCATGTCGTAGCCCTCGGGTACCATGGCGCGGGCTGTGTCCATGATGGGGTCGGGCATCTTGGGGGCGAAGACGATCTTGGTGGCCACGGGAGTCTCCTTTGGTCCGGGTTCTAGGACTTGGGTGAGAGCAGCATGTAGGTTGCACGGCCCACCGCCACGAGCTTGCCCGCGCCGTCGGTGATGCGGGCCTCGCCAAAGGCGATGCTGCGGCCGCGCCGCAGAAGCCGTCCTTCGGCGAGGATCTCTCCGTCGCCCGCCGCGGCCAGGAAGCTCACATTCAGGTCGAGCGTGGTCTGGCCCACCCCGCCCGCGGCATTGTCGTGGGTAGTACCGAGCGCGCCGCCCACCGCCATGTCCACGAGCGCGCTGAGGACGCCTCCGTGCACGGGCGCGCCCGTGGAGTTCCGGAGCGGGTCCCGGACGGGCACGCGCAGGCGCACCCAGCCCTCGCCGGCATCGTCGACCTGCACGTCCAGGTAACGCCAGAAGAGATTGGCGTGGGCGCGCTCGCGCGCGAGGGTCAGAAGGTCGGTGGGCATGGAAACCTACTTATACCCAAAACTCGCGCGGGACTCAAACGCCCGCCGCGACAATGGTAGACTCCTGACCTGGCTCGGGACGTGTTCGCATTCACCAACTACCGCAGGGGGAGACATGGCGACCAGGATCGGCATCATAGGGGCAGGAGCGATCGGCTCTGTCGTCGGCGGCATGCTGACCAAGGCCGGCCACGACGTCACGCTCATGGAGCAGTGGCCAGAGCACGTCGAGGCCATGAAGAAGGTGGGGCTCCGGCTGTCGGGTACCTGCGGCGAGCACGTGGTGCCGGTGAAGGCGCTCCACATTCACGAGATCCAGGGCCTCCGCGAGCCCTTCGACTATGTCTTCATCTCGGTGAAGAGCTATGACACGGAGTGGGCGACGGCCATGGCTCTCGCGAATCTCCGCACGCCGGACGGTGTCGTCGTGGACTTCCAGAACGGCATCAACGACGAGCGCGTGGCGGCGGTGGCGGGCAGGGAGCGCACGCTCGGCTGCGTCATCACCATCAGCGCCGGCATGTACGAAGCGGGCCACGCCATCCGCACCGACCGGGGCGCCATCGGCTTCAAGATCGGCGAGCACGACGGCAAGGACACCCCGAGGGCGCGGGAGATCGCGCGCATCATGAATGACGTCGCTCCCACCAAGGTCACGACCAACCTCTGGGGCGAGCGCTGGTCCAAGCTGGCCGTCAACTGCATGGTCAACCCGATCTCCGGCCTCTCCGGCTTCGACTCCGCTGAGGCCAGGACGGACCACGTGCCGAGACGCATCGCCGTCTTCGCGGCGGCCGAGGTGATCCAGGTCGGGCGCGCGCGCGGCTACGAGGTCGAGCCTATCTACAGCATCGACGCCCAGCGCTTCGTCGACGCCGCGGCGGGCAAAGGGCTCGTGGAGGTGGAGGCCGACATGGCGCGCGACGCCAAGAGCCGCGTGGGGGGGCGCCCCTCCATGCTGCAGGACGTGATGAAGGGCCGCCGCACCGAGATCAACTACCTGAACGGTTATGTCTCGGAGCAGGGCAAGCAGGTCGGGGTGAAGACCCCCATCAACGACAAGATCGTCGAGCTGGTGAATGCTCCCGGGGTGGGCCTGCTCAAGCCCGACCGTAAGAACCTCGATCCGTTGTGGGCCCTCGTGCCGCACTAGTCAATGGACAAGATCGAGCGCGTGGGACCGCCGGAGGCGGTCGGCGTGCCGGATGGCCTCTATTCCTTCGTGGTCAAGCTGAACGAGCCTCCGGCTGGTCACTGGATCTATGTGTTCAGGATTGTCGCCAGCCCCTCGAAGGGGGAGATCGACTCGGACCGCGTGGTCTTCGATCGCGAGCGCGGCCTTCTCTTCGCCAGCGAGGAGCAACTGGTGCCGGAATGGATCCGGTACATAGACCTCTGGATCACCGAAGCCAACGCGCAGGTGGCCGCCGACGAAGCCGCCGAGGAGAAGCGCAGAGCGGAGACGGCGGGCCACATTGCGAGCCAGACGAGGCCCGAGGGAGGCCGCAGCCCGAGACGTACGTGGCCATTCGAACCGAGAGACCCTGCCACGAGGCGAGGGCCGAGTGAGTCGTACCGGTGAGGGCTGCGGCCGACCGAGAACGTGGCCGTTCGAGTTGAGCGGCCCACCCGCGAGACGAGGGCTGGGTAGATCTGGCGCCGTCAGGTTGGTCCGGGACTAGCTGGCTGCGAGAGGGGGACGCCGTCCCACGAGGCCGGCAGCGTTTTCCCAGGCGCCGGCCGCGGCGAGTACCGTGGATTCCGCGAAGGGCCGGCCCATGAGCTGTAGAGCAATGGGAAGGCCGGCGGCGGTGAAGCCGCACGGCACCGAAATCGCGGGCACTCCCGCGAGACTGGCGGGGGTGGTGTAGGAGCGACGACCGAAGAAGCGCCGCGCCGCCTCCTCCTTGCCCGTGACGGGGGCCGTGTGGAAGGTGATGGCGGGTGCCGGATGAGGCGAAGTGGGCGCGAGGAGGAGGTCGAACTTCCCGAGCGCCTCCAGGATCTGCTCGCGGATCAGGGCGCGGGCTCGCGCGGCTCGGTGGAGGGGTACGGCGGGAATGAGGCCGGCGGCCACGAGCCGCCGCCGCGTGCCCACGTCGTATTCCTCGGGGCGCGTGGCGAGCCAGAGTTTGTGCCGGCCCGCCGCCTCCGAGTCGCAGAGGGCCATGAAGACGCCGCCCGCGTGAGGAATGAGGGGGAGCGAGATGTCCTCCAGCCTCGCGCCCAGCGTGGCGAGCCCTCGCGCCGCTTCCCTCACGCCTTCGCGCACCTCGGCCTGAGTATCGGCGCCGTCTACCAGCTCGGTGATGACGGCGATTCGCAGGCCCTTCACGCCGGCGGCGAGGGCGGCGCGGTAGTCCGGCACTGCGCGGCGGCTCGTGGTCGGATCCTTGGCGTCATAGCCCGCGATGAGCGCGAGCACGAGCGCAGTGTCTTCCACGGTGCGGGTCAGGGGGCCTACCTGGTCCATGGACCACGCGGCGGGAAAGCAGCCGTGGCGCGAGACGCGTCCCCACGTCGGCCGGAGCCCGACGGCGCCACAGTACGAAGCGGGACTTCGCACCGAGCCGCCCGTGTCCTCCCCGAGCGTGAGCGAGCAGAGGGCGGCCGCGGCGGCGATGCCTGATCCGGAGGACGAGCCACCTGGGTCATGCTCCGGATTCCAGGGATTGCGCGGTTGTCCATAGGGGAAGCGGAGCGTGCCGCCCAAGGCGAACTCGGTCAGGTTGAGCTTGCCCATGAGAATTCCCCCGGCGGCCCGGAGCTTCGCCACCACCGTCGAGTCTTCCGAGGGGACATTGCCCTTCAGGAGAGCCGAGCCGGACGTGGTCAGGATGCCCGCCGTGTCGAGCTGGTCTTTCACCGCGAACGGAATGCCGTGGAGCGGGCCGCGCCACGCCCCGGTGGCCGCCTCGGCCTGCGCCCGCTCGGCCTCGGCGAGCGCGCTCTCGCTACAGACGGTGATGAAGGCGCGCAGGCGGCCGTCGAGCCGCCCGATGCGATCGAGATAGGTGGTGACCAGCTCGACCGGTGAGATTCGCTTCTCGCGAATGAGCGAGGCCTGGCGCGCGGCGCCCGCGAAAGCGAGATCGTCGGCCGCGGTGCTCATGCGTAACCGTCGGGGCGGGTGGGCCACGGCTCCACTCGCTCCAGGGGCAGCGCGTCGAGCGCCGCCAACGCGTCGAGGAAGGCATTCAATCGGTGGGCGATCTCCGTGGCGTCTTCACCGTTCAGGGGCAGGGACAGCGACGCGGCAAGTCGGAGAACGTCGTCCGGTCCGAGGTCGGCCATGGCTGGAGGTTATAGCATCATTTGACGCCCTCGACCGCTTGGGCTAGGCTCGGCGCGTGCTCGATCTCGTGATCCGCGGCGGCCGCGTCATCACTCCCCAAGGCGTCGGCGCCTGGGACGTGGGCGTGCAGGAAGGACGCATCGCGGTGCTGGGCGCTCCCGGCACGCTACCCAGCGAGGCGACTCGCGTCATCGACGCCACCGGACTCATCGTGGCTCCGGGGGGCGTCGAGCCACACACCCACCTTGCCCACGGCATCATGTCACACCCCGAGTCGCCGGCCATCACCCTCGGCCCCGAGGAAGACACGCGGGGTATGGCCTGCGGCGGCACCACGACCCACATCGACTTCTGCTATGTCCGCCCGGGCGGCGAGATCATGCCCGTGCTCGAGCAGCGTGCCGAGAGGTGGAAAGGACAGTCGTACGTCGACTACGCCTTTCACATCACCCTGGCCGGCGCGCTCTCCCTGCGCGTCTTCGACCAGATCCCCGAGGCGATACAGGCGGGTCACCCGTCCTTCAAGGTTTTCACCACCAATGTGTTGCCCCCGCATCCGAAGCGCGCGGGCAATCGTCTCGACTTCGGGCGCATCGGCCTCGCCATGGAGAAAGTCGCCCAGCACGGCGGCATCATGGTCGTCCACGGGGAGGACGAGGACCTCGTCCAGTTCAACTACGAGCGCTTTCGTGAAGAAGGGCGGCTGGACGGCACGAACATGCACTTGGTGCACACCAAGCTGTCCGAGCTCCTGGCCTTCCGGCGCACCATCGCGCTCGCCAAGGCCATGGACGCCACCGTGTACTTTGTCCACACCTCGGCCCGGGAGGGCGTGGACGCGATCGGGGAGGCGCGCTCCCTCGGCATGCCCGTCTACGGGGAGACCCTGCATCAGTACGCCTGCTTCAACGCCGAGTACTACAAGACGCCGCGCGGCTTCTGCTCGCACACCTATCCGTCTTTGAAGTTTCCCGAGGACCAGAAGGCGCTGTGGGACGGGCTGGTGGACGGGGGGCTGTCCACCCTCGCCACGGACGAGTACCCGACGAGTCTCGAGCTCAAGCTGCGCGGACGCACCATCGAGGACGTCACGGGCGGGAACGTGGGCGCGGAGGCGCGCCTTGGTATCGCCTTCACGGAGGGCGTGGGCAAGCGCGGCATGACCCTCGAGCGCTTCGCCGACGTCACCGCCACCAATGCCGCGAAGATCTTCGGCCTCTACCCCCGCAAAGGTGTGATCGCCCCGGGGAGCGACGCCGACTTCGCCCTGATGGATCCTACGATCAGGAAGACGCTCGTCAAGGAGGACTTCCACGTGACGGACTACAGTCCGTGGGAAGGTTGGCAGGTATCGGGCTGGCCCGTGCTCACCATCCTGCGCGGCTGCGTCATCGCAGAGCGCGGCAAGCTCCTGGGGTCGACCTCCGACGGCCAGCTCCTGCTCCGCAAGCTCGATCCCCAGGTTCTCCAGCGCCCCGTCTGCTGACCGGAGGATTTCCATGGCCGGCAAGCTCTTCGAAGAGCTCCTGGTCGGACAGGTGTTCCAGCACCAGCCCGGCCGCACCGTCACCGAGGCCGACAACGTCTTCTTCTCGTGCCTCACCATGAATCCCCAGCCGCTGCACGTCGACTTTCACGCCGCGGCCAAAGCCGAATTCGGCAAGCCCTTGGTCAATAGCCTGTTCACCCTGGGGGTCGCGGTGGGGCTCTCGGTGAGCGACACCACGCTGGGGACGACCGTGGGCAATCTCGGCTTCGAGAAGGTCGAGTTCCCCCAGCCCGTCTTCCACGGCGACACGATCTATTCAGAGACGGAAGTGGTGGAGAAGCGCGAGTCGAAGTCGCGCCCCGAATGGGGCATCGTCACCTTCGAGCATCGGGCCCGGAACCAGCACGGCGATCTCGTCATGCGCTGCCGGCGGGCGGCCATGCTGCGCCGGAAGAAAGGCTGAGCGTGCGCCGCTCGCTCCACTTCGTTCCCGGCGGTCAGGAGAGGATGATGGCCAAGGCCCTGACTCTTCCCGCCGACGGGCTCATTCTGGATCTCGAAGACGCGGTGCCGCCGCCCTTGAAGTCCGCCACGCGACCCGTGGTCAGGCGCTGGCTGGAGACCCTGGACTTCGGCGGGCGCGAGCGCTGGATCAGGATGAATCCCATCTTCACCGAGCACGCCGTGCCCGACCTCGAGGAGACCATCGCGGCGCGCCCCGATGGCTATCTCGTGCCCAAGCCGCGCACCGCCGCCGACGTGCGTCGGGTCGGCGCCGAGCTCGAGCGCCTGGAGGACAAGCACGGGCTGCCCTTCGGGTCGACCAAGCTCATCCTGATCGCCACGGAGACGCCGCAGGGCCTTCTCAACATCGCCGAGGTGGCCACGGCGAGCCCGCGCATCGCCGCCATCTCCTGGGGCATCGAGGATCTCTCGGCGGCCATGGGGCTGCCGCGCGTGCGCGACGAGGCGGGGCGCTACCTCGACATCCCGCGCCACGCCCGCGTCATGTGCGCGGTGGCGGCGTCCGCGGCGGGCGTGGAGTGGCTGGACACCGTCTACACCGATATTCCTGATCTCGATGGGCTCCGCCGGGAGTGTCGCGAGGGCGTGGCCATGGGGTTCAGCGGCAAGATGTCCATACACCCGGGGCAGATCGAGGTGATCAACCAGGAGTTCACGCCGGGGAAGGCGGAAGCGGAGGACGCGCTTGCCCTCATCGCCGCCTTCGCGGAACACGCGACGAAGGGTGCGGGCGCCTTCGCCTGGAAGGGCCAGATGATGGACCAGCCCCATCTCTCCCGCGCGAAGAAGATCGCGGACCGCGCGCGACGTGCGGGCGTGATCTGAAGCGAGGCGTCACCAGGCGCCACGCCGCCAAGCGCCGCGTCACCGCGCGCGACGTGGTCCTGGCTCTGGCCGCGCTCCTCCTCGTGAGCGCCGTGATCTACGCCCTGCCGTTGGGCCGGCGTCCCCTCGACAATCAGGACGAGGCTCGCTATGGCCTGCTTGCGCGCGAGGCGGCCGAGCACGGCCACTGGATACTGCCTCGGGTTCGTGACGAGGTGTATCTCAACAAGCCGCCGCTCTTCTTCTGGACGGTGGCGCTCTTCGCCTTGCCCTTCCGCGCGGTCACCGACGCCACCGCGCCGATCGCCTCGGTCGTTTCCGCTCTCGTGGGGCTGCTCGCCGTCTTCGCCATCGGCCGTCTGCTCTGGGGCGCGGCCGTCGGCCTCGCCTCCGCGCTCGTGCTCGCCACCAGCCCCTTCTACTTCTTCATGGCCCACCAGGTGCTGACCGACATGATGCTGACGGCCTGGATGAGCTGGGCCTTCTACTTCTATCTCGCGGCCGGCCGCGCGCGGAGTCCGCGGGGGCCGCTCATCTGCTTCTACCTGTGCGTGGCGGGCGGTGTCGCGAGCAAAGGGCCGGCCGCCCTCATGGTGCTGGCGGCCGCGGTGGTCACGTCACTGACCACCGGCGGCTGGAGCGGCCTCAAGCGGCTGCGGCTCGCCTGGGGCCTGGCCCTCATCGCGCTGACGGCCCTGCCGTGGCTCCTGCCCTATCTCCTCCAGGGCGAGAAGAGCTACGGCCGCACCGTGGTGATGACGGACTACCTCGGCTGGTACTTCAGGAGCGCGGTCACCTCCCGTCTCCAGGAGGTGGCCGTCCATCTCGCGCGCTTCCTGCCGTGGGCCTTCTTTCTCCTTCCCGCGGCATGGTGGTGGACCCGCGACCCCGACCCTGACCGAAAGAGGCTCCTGCTGTGGGCGGCGGCGCTCATGGCGCTCCTGAGTTTGTCCGGGGAGCAGCGGGCGCGCTATTTCTTGCCGCTCTGGCCGCTCTTCGCTCTCCTCGTCGCGGAGTTCTGTGTGCGCGGCGCGGAGCGGGCGCGCGGTCTCCTGGACTGGGCGGCCGCCGTCTATCTCGTGGTGATGATGGGGATGGGAGCCTTCCTGCTCTGGGGCACCGTCTCGGGTACCGACGCGGTCTTCCTTCCTGCCGCCCCGTGGGAGCGCTGGACGGTGGCGGTGGCGATCGTGGCCGGCGCGGCGGCGGCACTCCTGAGCCTCCGCGTCGATCAGAGCGGTCTCGCCGCCTCGGCCTGGCTCGCCGCCGGCCTCGGCATCGCGCTCACGGTGACGGCGCTCGAATACCCACCCCGCTTCACCCGAGTCAATGACTACCCTGGGGTGGCACGGCGGGTGGCCACCAAGCTCGATCTCGCGCAGCCCCTGCTCGCCTATCCCGACGCCAATCTCGCCTGGGACTTCTATCTGCGAGTTCCCGTGCGTGAGATCAGGAGTGAGAAGGAGGCGACGGCATTGCTCGCCGCTTCGCCCACGGGCCGGGTCTTGATGCGGTCCGACGATTGGCAGCGGCTCAAACCCCGGGCAGATGCGGCCTGGCGCGCGCTCGACGAAGGGCAGGTCGGCCGCCGCCGCTTCGTGCTCCTCGGCGGATAACGGACAAGGAGATCGACATGGAATTCCAGCTCCGGAAGATCGGGCACGTCGTGCTCAACGTCAGCGATCTCGACGTCTCCACGCGTTTCTACACGGACGTGCTCGGCCTGCGCGTCACCGACCGCTATCCGGACAGCATGATGCCCGGCGGCATGGTCTTTCTCTGCGTCAATGTCGACCATCATGGGATCGCCCTGGTCGGAGGCGGCACGAAGGCCGCGGGCGACCGCGAGGCGACCAAGGCGGCGGGGGGTAGCCTCAATCACTTTGCCTTCGAGGTGGGATCACTCGACGAGGTGTTCCGTGCCCGCGCCTGGCTACGGCAGCACGGCGTGCCCATCGTCTTCGAGGGGCGTCGCCGCGCGGGCTGCCAGATCGCCATCGAGTTCACGGACCCGGACGGCAACAACCTGGAGATCTACTGGAGCATCGACCAGATCGGCACCGAGGGCCACGTTCGCCCGGCGAGCCAGTGGCGGCAGGCGCGCACCCTCGAGGCCGCCGTCGCCGATCCCGTGGAGGGTCAGACTCTGCCCGCGAGCCTCGCTGTCAGGTCCTGACGAGGGGCCGCGTCACCGAGCCGGACCATCGAGACAGGCGCGGATGCAGCGCCCCAGCTCGCGCGCGTGAGTGGTGATGCAGGAGAGATGCTCTCCCGGAATTGCGTGAGTCTCCACGCGGGCGGCGAGGCGCGACCAAGGCCCCCTCGGATCTGAAGCGGCACGGGCGGTGACGGGGCGCGTATGGAGCAGGGTGACCGTGCCCGGGTAGGGCCGAGGCCAGTAGGTCCGCATGCGGCGCGAATACTCGACGGTGAGCCGGTCTCGAGCTGCGTCCGCCGCCGCCACTGCCGGGTGGCTGCTCCGAGGCGGGAGAGGGATCCGGCCTGGCCGTCGCGAGGGAAGACTCCTCAGGCGCCACGCCAGTCCGTCACGCACGCGCGCGGGCAGCTCACGGAGCGACACGCCTCTCAGGCGACCGAAGCTCTCCAGGGAGGCGAGGGGCGGGAAGACGACGGGAGTGACGAGCACGAGCCGCTCCACGCGCTCGCCTTTCTCCCAGAGCTGCCGCGCCATCTCGAAGGCGACGATGGCGCCATTGCAGTAGCCGCCCAGGAGGTACGGTCCGGTGGGCTGGAGCGCACGAAGCGTCCCGAGCCGCTCCGCGGCCATGGCTTCGATGCTGGGAGGCAGCGTCTCGCCGTCGAGCCCGTGGGGCGCGATCGCGTAGAGCGGCTGGTCGCGGCCGAGATAAACGGCGAGCTGAAGGCAGTAGAGCCCGCCTCCGCCGTAGTCACCATGCAGGAAGAAAAACGGCGGTCGGGTCGCGCGCGGGTCCACATTGCGCGCTATGTAGGGACGTCGGCCCTGCGCGGCTTCGCGCGCCGGTCCCTGCAGCCCCGCCGCGAGCTCTTCGACGGTCACCGCCATTCGGCGGAGCTCCGGCGGAATGGGTCGCCCGCAAACCTCGGCCGCGCGGTCGACCATCTGCTCGAGCCGTTCCGGGGTGCCTCCGACGCTGGCGAAGCTCTGGCCGATCCCGATGGTCTCGATCTCGAGCACGCTCTTCCACACGTCCAGCAGCATGACCTGCAGGGGCTCGAGCGGCCTCGAGCGCGGTCTCACGAGGCGACCTGAGGAACCGGCGACTCGAGGAGCCCGATGCATGCGGTCCTGTCGATCTTCCCGCTCGTCATCCTCGGCAGCGCGGAAGTCTCCCGGATCACCTGGGGCTGATGCGACGCGGGGAGCACCCGTGCCGCGTGGCTTCTGAGCGAGGCAGGATCGAGCGCGCCATCGGCCACCACGAGGGCACCGATGACCGCCCCCGTCGAGGCGTGCAGAGGCACCACGGCCACGTCGACCACGACGGGGTGGCGGCGCAGGGCCATGGCCACCTCCGCCGGATTGACCAGATAGCCGGCCTGCGTCTTGAAGCAGTCGTCGATGCGTCCGAGCAGGGTCAAGGCGCCCGCCGCGTCCAGCACGCCGAGGTCACTCGTGGGATACCAGCCCGCGATCTCCTCGCGCGGCTCGAGCGCGCCCGGGAAGCCGTAGCCTTCCATGTACCAGGGCGAGGAGTACCAGACGCGCCCCGACGTGCCGGTCGACGCCGGACGGCGCGGATCATCGCCGATCCTGACCTCGACGCCGGGGGCGGGACGGCCCACGCAGTCTGGCTGTTCCGGGTCACCGGGCCGGACCGCGCAGACGAGATTCCCCTCCGTAGAGCCGTAGGTTCCTCGGGGCCCTTCGCCGAAGCGCTTCTTGAAGGCGCGGAACACGGCCGGAGGCAGGTGTCCGGCGCTCGAAATTACGGCGGACGGAGGCGGCGGGGGCGGCCCGTCGAGTGGGCAACGGCTGAGGATGTCCGCCATCAGCGGCGTCGCCGAGAAGAAGTGGAACTCGCGCGAGCCGAAGTGCGAGAGCACGATGCGGTGGTCGAAGCGCTCGAGCAGAGCGAGCTGGCCGCCGACGGCAGTGGCGAGCGCGAGGCCGGAGAGGAAGCCGTAGTTCGTGCTCAAGGGCAGCGCCCCGATGATACCGGCGCCCCGCGGAACGCCTTGCAGCTCGGCGGTCGCCCTCGCCGATCGAAACATGCCCGCGATAGCCTTGTAGGCGGGCTTGGGCAAGCCGGTGGTTCCCGAGCTCGTGAAGATGAGAGCAGGGAGAGTGAAGATCGAGAGGTCTGCCCCGTCCGAGGTTGCGCCGCCCTTCGGCACGATCACGGGCCGGAAGCCGTACGCCTGAGCGGGTTCGGCCAATTGTCCCTGTTCAGGGGTGAGGACAAGCGGCGTATGGGCGGGGATGGGCGGCGAGGTCCGCCAGGCTCGCGGATCCTCGGAGAGAACCATGGCGACGGCCGAGCCCGCCGTGAGGGCGAGAAAGAGAGCGACGGAGTCCGGACGGTTGGCGAACGGTATGGCCACGAGGGGCGGAGGCGGGACGAGCGCCCGGACGAGATACCCGCGCCAGTCGGCGGCCATCGCCGCCATCTCTCGCGACGACCATGTCCGTCCCTTGAACAGCACGGCGGGCGGCGCGAGGGGCCGGCTCATTCGTCGAGCTTTCGCTGTATCACCGTGGCCAGGCTGCCGATGCTTTCAAGAGCCGCGGTGGTCAGGTCCTCTTCGGAGTCGAACTCCACGAAGAACTCGGCCTCGCAGGCCACGATCACTTCGACGAGGGCCACGGAGTCGAGCCAGAATCCGCCGTCGGTGAGAGGGGTGTCGGGCCCGACCTCCTGGGGTGTCCGCTCGGGCCCGGCGATGCTCGTGGCGAGGGCGATGACGCGCGCCAGGATGTCGTCATCGTTCATCGCGTGGCTCCGGGCGAGAGCAGACGCTCGATGTCCACATCGCGGACGAGCAGTCCATGACGCCGCGCCAGCTCCACGAGGGGGAGTAGATCCGCCGCGCGGAGGGTGGGCCGGAGGACAGGCAGGCCGATCTGCTGCGCGAGGGCCGGCTTGACCCCGGTGTGCTTGACGAGGGCATCGCGCATCTTCTGGGGATCACGCTCGCAAGCGTCGATGCCGCGGCGGAGGCCTCGGAGGAAGGCCTCCAGCACGGCCGGCTGGCTCTGGGTCCACGAGCGGAGGGCGGTGTAGGACGCCGTCGAGGATCCCGGGATGATGTCGAGGGCGTTGGACAGGACGGTGACGCGCTCTCCGCTGCGGAGGATGGACAGGAACGGCTCGGCCACGAAGGCCGCGTCCACGCGCGCGTTGTCGAGCGCGGGCACGATGTGGGGATAGCTCAGCCCTTGCCAGGTCACGTCGCGCGGCGATACGCCGCCTCGGCTCAGGTACTCGGCCGCGATGAGGTAGTCCAGGCTTCGGAGCGAGTTCACGGCGATCGTCTTGCCCCGAAGCTGAGCCGGCCCGGCGATGACCGCGTCCTTTCGAGCCACGAGGGCGCTGGTGGGGGCGCGGTTGTCTGCCGCTTTGAAGGAGGCCGGCGCGACGATGACGAGATCCAGACCTTGCTGAACGGCCTGAAGGACGGACAGCGTGGCGGAGAGGCCGATGTCGAGGGAGCCGCCGGCCAGAGCCTCCACGATTCGGGTGCCGCTCTGAAAGTCCGTCGACTGGACCTCGATACCCTCCGCGGCCAGGCCCCCGTAGTCCATCGCACAGTAGAGCGCGCTATTGCCCGCGATCGGGATGGATCCCACGCGCAGCATCGGCGCGGCGCCCGCCGCCGCCGGAAGGAGGAGCGCGCCCAGAATCAGGAGGCCGAGCCGTTTCGAAAGGGCGAGAGGCATGGGATCGAGCCGCTGTCTCGTCTACGGGCGGCCGCGGACGATACTGAGGTGGGACCGCAGAGCCTCTCGCGAGAGCCCGGCCGCGCCGTCGATCACCTGCCGGAGACGTGCCGGCCGGCCCGCCAACACGACGATCCGCTGCGATAAGTGAAGGACTTCGTCGAGGTCGTGGGTGACGAGCACGATGCTGCAGGTCTCCTCGCGATGAAGGGTCAGGAGCAGCTCCTGGAGGGACGCGCGCGTGCGCTCGTCCACGGCGTTGAACGGCTCATCGAGGAGGAGGACACGCGGTCGCCTGATCAAGGCCCGGGCCAGGGCCACGCGCTGCTGCATGCCTCCCGAGAGCTCCCACGGGAAGCGCCGGGCGTCGGCGGCCAGCCCCATGCGATCGAGAAGAGCGAGGGCCGACTGGCGAAGCTGGCGACCCTCCGCGCCGCGGGGGCGGAGGCCGAACAGCACGTTGTCGAGGGCATTCCGCCACGGCAAGAGGGTGGCCGCGTAGTGCTGGAAGACCAGGCATACCTGCGGCTCGGGGCGGACGATGGGCACGCCCGCCAGTCTGACGTCGCCCGTGGTCGGACGCTGGAGGCCGGCCATGATCCGGAGCAGGGTCGTCTTGCCGCAGCCACTCTCGCCGACGATGGCCACGAGATCACGCGCGCCGATGTCGAAACTGATGTCCTCGAGGGCGGTGTAGCGCCCTCCGGCGCCGTCGAACGTCATGCCGACACCGTGGACGCCGAGGATGGACGTGGTCATGGCGTCGGGACCTTGTGCATGGCGTGATGCCAGGCAAGCACGCGGCGGTCCACGAGGAGGAACACGCGGTTCAGGCCATAGCCGACGAGGGCGAGCGCGACGATGAAGCCGTACATGTCCGCGATCCGAAAGGTCCGCTCCGCTTCCAGAAGGAGAAAGCCGATGCCGTTACTGCCTGCCACCATCTCCGTCACCACGGTGAGGATGAGCATCACCGCCAGCGAGATGCGTAAGCCCGTGAAGATGACGGGGGTGGCCGCGGGCAGCACCACGGTGAAGAGGGTCTCCGCATAGCGGAGCCCGAAGTTCCGCGCCGTTTCCACGAGGGCGGGCGGGACGCTGCGCACGCCGTCGATGGTGTTGAGGAGGATGGGAAAGAAGCAGGCCCAGCCGATGATGAAGACTTTCATGGAGCTGTCGATACCGAGGAGCAGGATGGCCACCGGAATGATGGCGGGCGAGGGAAGGGGGCGGAGAAGCTCGACGATCGGATCGATGAGCCGGCGGACGAAGAGATGACGGCCCGCGAGGGCGCCCAGCCCCACGCCGAGGATGGCCGCCGCCGCGAAACCGGCAAAGCCACGACCGAGGCTCGTGAGGAGCGCGGTGGCGAGGCGGCCGTCGAGCGCGGCGTCGAAGAGGCTTCGCGCGACCTGGTGCACCGGCGGAAAGTAGAAAGGGTTGAGGAGGCGCGTGACGCTGGCCGCCTCCCAGAGCAAGAGCAGGCCCAGCACCAGCCCATAGCCGAGCGCGCGGCCCCCGGATCCCTTCACGCCGCGTCACCCGCGCGACGGAACACCTGCAGGCAGAACCGGTCGTGGGGGATGCGGAGAAACTGGCCGAGGGGCAGGGCGGGAACATCGTGACGCTCGACACGCTCGAGCCCTGCCCGCTCGAGGAGCGTGGCGATCAGCTCGGGTGGAAAGACGGGATGACCGGTGCCGCGGTCGCCGACGAGGCGGGCATGGTGGCGATGAATGCGGCCGATCTCATCGCTGGTTGCCCCCGACGCGATGAAGGCATCGCCGACCAGCAGCACTCCGCGGGGAGAGAGCAGCCCGGCGATGGCGCGGCTGGTCGGCTCATGGGTATGGCTCAGTCTCACGTCCACGCAGCTTCGAAACGACCAGCTCGAGAGGATCAGATCGAAGGGCAAGGATGGAGAGGCGAGATGCTCCTGAAGCGTCTGCGTGATAATACGGCCCTGGAGTCGCTCCGGGGACAGGCTGCGGAGGACCTTTCGCGCCCACTCGCAGACCGTGGCGTCCGCGTCGATGCCCACGTAGGTCAGATTTCGTCCCCCCGCGGCCACGAGGTGGCAGGCCCCGATGGCGTTGCCGCAGCCGATGTCCAGCACGGATGCTCCCGGTCGCAGATAGCGAGGAATCGTCTCCCGGAGAAGGCGGGTGACCGGGCTCCGCTCGTAGAATCGGAAGTACGGCGAGTCGTCGAGAGCCGCCGCGTAGATTTCGGGAGCGAGCATGGGAGCGGGCTTCGGCATGGCGATCAGGTCACCCGACGTAGGGAGATTCGAGCTAAGAAAACCGTATCACGCGGGCGCAGCTGTCCCGGCACAAAACCTCCAGCCGGTTTCTGCCCGCCCGTTTCTGCCGCCCGATTCTGCCCGGAAGGCGGGCTCGATCCGGGGCGGAGGCCATGCCTCCACCCCGGTCGACCACGGGCTCGATCCGGGGCGGAGGCCATGCCTCCACCCCGGTCGACCATCGGGTCCGCCGGCTAGAACATCATGACGGAGCGGGCCACCTCGCCAGCCTTCATGGCGCGGAAGAACTCGTTCACGTCCTCGAGCTTGCCGCGGCGGGTGATCATCTCGTCCAGCTTGAGGCGGCCCTGCCGGTACAGCTCGATGTAGCGCGGCATGTCCACCTTGAAGCGGTTGGAGCCCATGCTGCAGCCCTGGATCTTCTTTTCGCGGAGGAACATGGGGCCGTCGAGCTCGACCTTCTGCCCGACGGGAATCATGCCCACCACGGTGGCGGTGCCCCCGGGGCGTATGCAGTCGAAGCACTGCTCGGCGGCGACCTTGAGGCCGATGGCCTCGAAGGAGTAGTCCACGCCGCCGTTCGTCAGATCACGAATGGCTTTCACGGGATCGCTCGTTTTCGCATTCACCCCGTGGGTAGCCCCCAGCTCCTTGGCCGTGGTCAGCTTGGACTCCACGGTGTCCACCGCGATGATCATGCGTGCTCCCGCGATGCGCGCGCCCTGAATGCACGCCAGCCCCACCCCGCCCGCCCCGAACACGGCCACCGTCGAGCCGGCCTCGATGCGCGCGGTGTTGAGCACGGCGCCCACGCCCGTGGTCACGCCGCAGCCGATGAGGGCGGCCCGGTCGAGGGGCATGTCGTCGTCGACCTTCACCAGGGCGTTCTCGTGCACGAGCATCTTCTCCGCGTAGGCGGAGAGATTCGCGAACTGATTCACGGGCTGGCCCTTCCAGGAGAGCTTGGGCGGATCCGTCTTGGCGCGCGCCGGACGCGTCTGACAGAGATGCGTCTTGCCGGTGAGGCAATAGTCACAGTGCCCGCAGAAGACGGAGAGACAGGCGATGACGTGATCGCCGGGCTTGAACTCGCCCACCTGGAGGCCGACTTCCTCGACGATCCCCGCCGCTTCGTGGCCGAGAATGGCCGGAGTGGGGAACGGGTAGAAGCCATCCACGAAATGCAGGTCGCTGTGGCACACCCCGGAGGCGACGGTGCGCACGAGCACCTCGCGGCCCATGGGCTTGTCGATGTCGACTTCCTCGATGGTCAGCGCCTGATGCGGACCGTGAAATACCGCAGCTTTCATGTCAGCCCTCCTGTGGGGTCGCCCGCCTGGGAATGTGTTCTGCGCGACGCGCAGGCTGAGAGATTGCGCCGCGGGAAGGAGCCTGTCAAGGCCCGGGAACGGCCTCAGACCGCGCCGGAATCCTGGAGGGGGCGGACCTCGAGATCGTCGAGGTGGGCGATGCAGTTGAGCAGCCGCACCCGCCACGGCGGCGGGTGGTCGACGATGGTGAGCGCCGTGTTCGCCCACGCGAGCGGGGCCGGCTCCCCGAGGGGAAGCACGAGGTGGCGGGCGGCCAAGGAGCGGCAGACGAGCCCGTGCGTCACCACGGCCACATGCCCATCGGCGGCGGCGGCCGCTTCCTGCACGAGCGCCCACGCACGGTCAACGCGGGCATCGAAGACCTCCCACGTCTCGCCGTTCGGCGGCGCATAGTCCGGCTCGAACATGTCGAAGCCGAGCTCGGCATAGGGGGTGCCGCGAAGGTCGCCGAAATTGCGCTCCTGGAGGAGCGGACTATAGCGAACGAGCGCACCGGTGGCGCGCCGGAGATAGTCGGCCGTCGTCACCGCGCGCGCATAGTCGCTCGAAAGAATGAGGGCGATGTCTTCGCGCTCGAGACGCCGGGCCAGCCGCTCCGCCTGGGCGGCGCCGCGGGGCGAGAGGGGGTTGTCCGGCATCTGGACGGTGCGTGAGGCATTGCCCAGCGTCTCCCCGTGCCGGATCAGGAATATCGACATGCCGTCCACGTCCCTCGCCCTACACCACGCGATCGCGGTGGAACGTGTCGATGTCGGCCGACGCATAGCCCAACCCGGCGAGAATCGTGTCGGTATGCTGGCCGAGCCTGGGCGCGGTGTCGCGCACCGCCACGTCGCTCGATGACATGCGGATGGGGGTGCGGATATGCGGCACGCGCCCGAGCTCCGCATCGTCGGCATGCACGACCATTTCGCGATGCTTCACCTGCGGGTCGGCGAAGAGCTGCTCGTAGTTGTACACGGGCCCACAGGGCACGCCCGCGTCATCCAGCGCCTTGATCCAGTGCGAGGTCGGCGCGGTGGCCAACACGGAGGTGATCTCCTTTTCGAGCTCGAAGCGGTGCTTCCGGCGATCGGGTCCGCGGCGGAAGCGCGGGTCCTCCGTCCACTCCGGATGCCCGAGCGCCTTGGCACAGCGCTCCCAGATGCCCTGGCCGGCGGCCCCGATCATCATGTAGCCGTCCTTGGTCTCGAAGCGCTGATAAGGGGCGTTCTGGCGATGGCGCGAGCCCATGCGGGTGGGCTCCACGCGATCGGCGAGCCATCCCGCGCTCGTCCACGAGGAAAACGCCACGGCCGTCTCGAGGAGCGAGCACTCGACCTTCTGTCCCTGCCCGGTGCGCTGCCGCTCGAAGAGGGCGGCGAGCACACCCTGCGCTCCCCACATGCCGGTGCCGAGATCACAGATGGGCAGGCCCACCGAGGTGGGCGGCCCATCCGGCTCGCCGGTGACGTGCATGATCCCGCCCATGCCCTGGGCGATGAGATCGAAGCCGCCCTTTTCCCGATAGGGGCCGTCGGAGCCAAAGCCCGAGAGCTGGGCATAGATGAGACGTGGATTTTCCTTTTTGAGCACGTCGTAGCCGAATCCGGCGCGGTCCATGACGGTCGGGCGATAGTTCTCGACGAGCACATCCACCGCGGCCACCAGCTTGAGGAAGATCTCACGCCCCCGAGGCGACTTGTAATCGAGGGTCAGGCTTCGCTTGTTTCGATTGATGTAGCGGAAGTAGGGATTGCGCTCGCTGCCGTCGCCCATGGCCCGCGAGGAGTCGCCCGCGCCGGGCCGCTCCAGCTTGATCACCTCCGCGCCCATGTCGGCGAGGATCATGGTGCAGTAGGGCCCGGCCATATGCTCGGTCATGTCCAGCACCTTCACGCCTGCCAGCGGACCCCACCTGTCTGTCTCGGTCATGCCGCCTCCGTGAAACGAGGATGTGCGTCGAACCCAGCGAAGTGTATCGCATTTCGGGTTGGCAGTGGTCTCACGCCGGCGCGCCGGAAAGGGGCGCGGCAGTGTACCGTCAAGGTGAACCGCTATCTGTTCGGCGGGGACGACGCGCACGAGCTGGCCGGGCTGAGATAGCCGCGGCACAGACGCCCGGACCTACCCGAAGGAGCACGGCCGCGGGCAGGTGCACGATGAGAAAGGTTTGGCTTGTCGGCGTGGTCATCGTCGCCTCGCCGATTTGTGATCCGCCGCTCCCGGCGCCCCGTGGTGGCCGCCGGGAGCACGGGCTTAGCGAGTGCCGCTCAGCTCCAGGACCTGCGGCTCGAACGCGGTGGCCACGCCGGGACCCAGCAGCCTGATCTCGGGCTGAAGGGTGATGCCCATGCGCGATTCGACGCGCTCGCGGGCCATTTCCATGAGGGCGAGGACATCCGCGTGAGTCGCCCCGCCTCGGTTGATCATCAGGTTACCCGACTTCGACGAGATCTCGGCGCCGCGCACGCGCTTGCCACGGAGCCCCACCGCCTCGATGAGCCGAGCCGCGCGGTCTCCGGACGGGTTCTTCCAGATGTAGCCGGCCGACGCGAGCGCGAACGGCTGCGTGTCTTTCCACGTCTTCATCCGGAGACGCAGGTTTTCCTGGATCCTCTGGGCCGGACGACGCACGAGGTGAAGCCTGCCGCCCACGACCACCGCGCCGGCGGGGAGATCGAGGCTTCGCCCTGCCCCCGCGGGCCCGCTCGGCCGGTGCTCTCCCATCGTTCCGTCGGGATACAGGAAGGTGATCGAAGAGAAGACGTCGAGGAGCGACCCTTCGAGCGATTGGGCGTGGGTGGCGAGCGCGCCTCCAACCGTGGCGGGGATTCCCGCCAGGTGCTCGAGTCCGCCCAGGCCGAGCGCCGCCGCCTCGCGGATGAGGGCGGAGAGCGGCATGCCCGCGCCGACGGCCACTTCGTCGCCGTTGAAGTCCGCGCGGCCGAGAATGCCCTCGAGCTTCAACACGACGGCCTGTAGCCCCGAATCGGAGATGAGCATGTTGTTGCCGCCGCCGATCACCACCACCGGCAGATCTTCTTGCTCGGCGAAGGCGAGCGCGTAGCGCACGTCGTTGACGTCTTGCGGCATGACGAAGAACTCGGCGGGACCGCCGATCCGCAAGGAGGTGTAGAAACTGAGCGGTTCCGTGAACCTGACCGTGCCGGTGATTCGCCCTAGCATCTTCAATCCCCCTTGAGCCGATTGGTGTCGAGCTTGCTTCGCGCGCCCGACTAGTGCACCGCCGGTGCCAAATCACGAACCATAGGGAAATAAGCTAGTTAGAGACACCCGACCGTTCGTGACACGACGGAGCACGTCACTCGCAGTGACAGAGATTGCCTATCGAGCGGCAGGAGCGGGAGGCCCCGCCTGTCGCCGGGTGGTCGGTCCTAGCCCGGGATTCTCGCGACGAACAGGGTGATCGGATACAGGCAGAAGTAGTCGGGGCTCAGCAGAATGTTGTCCGGAGAGCCGGGCTCGCAGAGGGCGGAGCGCTTCGTCCAGTCATCCCCGGTCAGCAGATCGCGGATGCGCTCGCCCCAGTTCCGGCTGAAGACCGTGTGCTGGATATAGTCGTGGTCGGCGGCACCGAGCGGAGCACGACGCTCCAGGAGATAGTTCCGCAGCGCCGGCTCCGCGAGGCCCGCTTCACGGAGCGACGCCATGGTGATCTGCCGCCGCTCCTGGAACGAACGGCCGTCCCCTTCGTCGAGGGTACGGCGGATCTCCGCGAGCTGGATGCGGCGCTCCAGCTCCGGATGCCCGGGCAAGAAGAGAGCGGAGAGCACCTGCGACTCCTTGATGATAATCTGGCCACCCGGACGCACGACGCGTAGAAACTCTCGGAGAGCCCGCCCTGTCTCCACGATGTGATGGAGGACGTCTCCGCACCAGACCCAATCGACGCTTCGGTCAGGCAAGGGGATGGCCGTGCCGTCCCCCACCCGGAATTCGAGCCGCGGCGCTGCCGACTGGCTGCCCACGAAGGCGCGGGCCGCCTCCACGCGCTCGGGCCCCGGCTCGATGCCGATCACGTGGCCCGCGCTCCCCACCGCTTCGGCCAGCCAGAGGCCGTAGAGGCCGACCCCGCAGCCCACGTCGAGCCCGCGTGAGCTCGCCGGGAGGTCGAGATCGGCGATGATGCGTCGAGCCTCCGGCTCCTGGAAGCGATTCATCCGCTCCAGGGATTGCTGAGAATCGTCGGGGCGGGTCACGCGCTCATAGTACGCGAGCGGCCTGCTACGGCATAATCGACTCCGTGATGTCTTCGGTCCGGCTCTGCGGCCTGGGTCTCGTGGTTATCGCGCTTCTCGCGGATCTCACGACCTCCGGCATCTCTCCGGCCGCCGAGACCTCCCTGGCCATCGAGGCGCAGGATCTCCTCCAGATTCCCGTCGACCAACGCCGGCGTCTCCTCCGCGGAGAGATCGTTTCCTATTCCCTGACCGAGAACGCCGAGCGAGAGATCGCCGTGGGCCTCGCCATGATCGTGCCCACTCCGGCAGGTCAGATCGCCCAGTACCTTGCCTCGGGGCAGATCATCGCCCGGGACCCAAGCATCGCTGAATTCGCCCCGGTGCCGGCGGAGCTCCCTTCCGGATCCATGGTCGGGCCGGGATTCACGCCAGGCGAGCGCGACGAGGCGCTCAGCCTGCTCGAGGCGACACCCGGAACGCGCTTCAATCTCTCGCTCGCCGAGATCGACGCGCTTCGCACGGCCCGTGGTTCCGGGGGCAACTCGAGCAAAACGGGAGCGGCCGACGTCGCTTCGGACACCTACCGGCGGCTCCTGGGCTTGCGCGTGCAGTCGTACCGGCAGGCCGGCCTCGCCGGGATTGCCCCCTATGCGCGCGCGGGTGGCGCGGTCGTCACTGATCCCGCCGTCGATCTACGCCTGGCCGTGAGCGACGCGGAGCGAATCGGACGCGGCGGCTCGGAGTTCCGCGAGGCGCTGCAGCGATACCCGGCCGATCAGCCTTCTCAGCTGGCCAGCCAGGTCTACTGGGTCAAGCGTCGAGTGCAGCGACGGCCGCTCATGAGCCTGCTCCACCGCATGGTCGCCACCGGCGAGGGTCCGGCCATCCATCTCGAGCGCTACTTCTATGTGGGGCATTCCTTCAATTCCATGCAGGCGCTCACGTGGGCTGTCGCCTACGAGGACGGCACCATGGTCTTCCTCACGACGCGGGTCTCGACCGACGAGGTGCTCGGGATCGGGAGTCAGCTCAAACGCTCGGTGGCGCGCGGCCAGGTGAGAGACGAGATGCGTTCGCGTCTCGAGAGACTCCGCTCGGCCTTCGCCGGGCGACCCGTGGTGACGGAAAGCCCCTGACCCAGCCGACGATGGCTGACGAGCTCGACGAGCCAGATGAATACGACCAGGCTCAAGACATGGCCGCTCGGGAAGCCCCATGCGGCGAGATTCGGCCGCGGCCCCCCGGCGAGACTGAGGAAGCCCCCAAACGACGCGGTAGAACCGACCAGAAGAGCCCGCCCCGCACCCGCCCCGCTATCGACTCCACTTCCTGATGTGTAGCACGTGCGGCAACTTGTGAGCGCCCACGGGCCATTGTCCCGATGGCATATCCCTTGTACTGCCTCTCGGTGTATGAAGGCGGTGCGGGCGGTGCTCCTCATCGGCGGCCTGCTGGTGCTGGCCGCGCTGGTGGCTCGGGTCGGCATCCAGTCGGTGATGTCGGTACTGAACCGACTCGCATGGTGGCAGCTCGTGCTCGCCTGCATCCCCTACGGATTGATCATGGCCGTCGATACGCTGGGATGGCGCTACGCGTTCCTTGCCAAGCCTCCGCCGTATCTGCGCATGCTCGCGGCCCGCACGGCAGGGGAAGCGATCAACATCGTCACCGCGCTGGGGTCGGTCGGAGGCGAAGCGGTCAAGGTCTGGCTGCTGCGCCCCGCTGTTTCGTACGACGAGAGCGTACCGTCGGTGGTCATCGCCAAGACCACGAGCACCATTGCCCAGGCGCTCCTCCTCCTGCTCGGGCTGGTGCTCGCGGTCACCACGATCACCGTCGCCGGGGAGGTGATCTGGGCCATGCTGGCATTGCTCGGCGTCGAGCTGCTTCTGGTCGGCGGCTTCGTCTTCACCCAGGTGGCCGGGCTCGTGCGCAGGGCCGGTCGCCTGCTCGCGTGGAGCGGCCTCATCGAGGACGCCTCCGCCGCCGAGGCGCTGGACGCGCGCCTGCAACGGTACTATCGAGAGAACTGGCGTCGATTCCTCCTCTCGGTATCATGTCACTTCTGCGGCTGGTTGCTCGGTGCTCTGGAGACCCTGGTCATGCTGTACGTCCTGGAGGTCCGTGTCCCCGTCGCTACCGCCACCGTCATCGAGGCCCTCGGCTCCGGGGTGCGCTTTGCCACCTTCCTCGTGCCCGGCAGCCTCGGCGTGCTCGAGGGCGCCAACACCGGAGTGTTTGCAGCTCTCGGCCTCGGCGCCAGCGCGGGCCTGGCCTTCAGCCTCGTGCGTCGCGCCCGCCAGGGCGTGTGGATCGGCATCGGACTGGTCGTGCTCGTGGCGGCTCGGTTGCTCGCGACCTCGACGACGACCGCGGAGCGCGGCGCGGCTTGACGGTTGCCGCGCTACTGCTGCGCGAGCTGACCTTCGGCCTCCACCTGGCGCGCGCGAAGCTCGGCGAGGCTTTCGGGAAGGACGAGGAGGGGCAGGGCGCGCCGGTGAACCACGAGCTCCTCGGGCGGCTGACCCTTCACCGTTACACACACGCGCTGGCCGCGGCCCCGTGCGATGCCATAGGTTCGAGTGCTCCAGCCCAGGAGTAGCCGGAACACGCGCAACCACAGACCGAGCCGAGAGCGGCTGGAGATCGCGAAGACATCGAAGAGCCCGTCGATGGGCGTGGCGGTGGGGGTCAAGCTGAGGTAGCCACGATACGTCTCGACATTGGCCACGGTGACGAGGCCCGCCTCCTCGGCGAGGACAGCGCCATCGACTGCGACGCGGATGGACGCGACGGGAGCGCTGAACAGAAACCGCCTGGCTTCGGCGTAGTAGGCGAGGTGGCGCCAGAGCCGCGACTGGGGCTGCGCGCGTCCCCGTTCCACGGCTTCCTGGATTTCATTCAGCAGGCCGAAGCTTCGGTGGGAGAGGAAAAGCCGGCCGTCGGGAAACCGACCCACGTCGACGCGGCGGACCTGCCCGCGCTCGAAGAGCTCGATGACCCGGCGCGTCTGGTCCCCGAACCCGAAGGCCAGAGCGAACATGTTCCCAAAGCCATTGGGGACCGGTACGAACGGGATCGACAGCCTCACCGATGCGGCGGCCGCGGCGCTGATGGTGGCGTCGCCGCCGATGCCCACGAGGTGCGCGAACTCGGGCGGGCACGTCTCGGACCATTCGATGAGGCGTTCGAGATCGGTGAAGGTCTGGGTGCGCGCCTCATAGCCGCGCCGGTTGAGCGCCTTCTGGAGACGCCGGGCGGTGGCTCGCGCGCGTCCGTCGCCCGACCCCGGGGTGAGGACGATCTGGACGATCTTTGAAGGCATACGAGAATAGCAGCGGGCGTGCCAATCGCCGGGTCGCCAAAACGATGCTCATAGCCTGGAAAGGACACGCTGCGGAACATCAGCGAACCGGTATTTTCGACCGGGTATGACGAAGTGACGCGATCGGTGAAGGAATCACCTCCCGTGATCCGGAGATATACTCGGCTGCCATGCTGTCCAGGGCCGCGCTGAGCCCGCTGTCGCTTTCTCCCGTTACGTGCGGGGGCTCCTCGCGCTGGATCTTGACCCTCGCGTTGCTTACGGCGTTGCTGGCGCCCGCGCCGGCCGTCGCCGGCTGCGCCTCGTCCGATGTCGATCCGGATGCGCCGATGGCCCTCGTCTTCTCCGGCGGCGGCGCCAAGGGCGCCTACGAAGCGGGCGTGGCCGCGGTCTTCGTGGAGCGCGGACTTCCCGTTCGCCTCGTCGCGGGCTCTTCAGCGGGCGCCTTGAATGCCGCCATGATCGCCAGTGGCCGGGCCGACCGGCTCGAGGCGCTGTGGCGAAGCGTCACGCGCGATCACGTGTACTCGCTCCGTTTGCCTCTCTTCTTCGCGGGCTTCCTGCCGGGCTGGCTCACCCTGTTCGTTCTCAACGAGACGAAGGCCCTCTTCGATCCCGCGCCGCTGCGGGAGCTCATCAGCGCCGCGCTCGACTTCGAGAAGATCGAGGCCTCCCCGATCCGCCTGCTCGTGACCGCCACCGATCTCGCGCGGCGCGAGAAACGCGTCTTCGACAACCGCACGGTGACGGTGGACGTGCTCATGGCCGCCTCCGCCGTCCCCGGCCTCTTCCCTCCGGTTGAAGTGGACGGAGCCATGCTGGTGGACGGCGGGATCACCGGCCGCGCGCCGGTCCTGGAGGCGCTGGAGGCGGACGCCTCGCTCGGCCGCGCGGTGGTGGTGATGAGCTATGCACCGACGGAGCGGGGAGCCGAGCCCACCACCATCCGCCGGGCGCTCGAGGAGAGCTTCGAGCTGGTCATGATCCAGCAGATCCGTCGCGACACCGAGCTGGCACAGCTCCGGCACCCCCGCGTGAATGTCCAGCTCCTCACGCCCTCCGCGCCGCTCCTCCTCCGGCCGCTCGATTTCGACGCGGACGCGATGGCGCGTCTGCTCGCTCTCGGCCGGGCCGACGCCCTGGCCTGTATCGAGGCGTGGAAGCGCCGGTGATCGCCTAGTGCAGCCCTCACCGTACACCCACGTACGCCTCGGGCTGCGGCCTCCCTCGGGCCTCGTCTGGCTCGCAATTTGGCCCGGCACTCTGCGGGGTCACGCGAGGTGTGAGGAATACTCGTTGGAGGCGCACTAGCCGAGAGCGGATCGGAGCCATCGCTCCCCTTCGCGGGGCGCCCGGAGGTGGATGATCTCGATGTGCGCGTGCTCCGGCAGGGCGAACAGCCTCGGGTACTCGCGCTTGTACCGCCAGTAGGTCTCGAGCAGCCAGTGAAACAAGGACCGCTCCGACCAGAGCAGGAGATGCTCCCGGAGACTCTCGCGATTGCCGCTCCAGAGCACTTCGCGCGTCACGGCCCGGCGCACGGTCCGCACGGTCAGCCGCCAGAAGACCAGAGGCAGCGGATAGTCGAGCCACACGATGGCCTCGGCGCGCGGCCAGACGATGTCGCGGACAATGGCGGTAGTTGCCCGCGAGTACCCACCCCGTCACCTGCGTAGCCTCGTCGGCGCGCGCACGGAAAACATCCGGAGACGCGGGTGTCCAGTCGGGCTCCCAGAAGAGGGCATCGAGCTCCACGAACGACACGTCGAGAGTGCGGGCCAGCCGTTGCGCGAACGTTGACTTGCCCGAGCCCGTTGCTCCGATCACGACGATCCGACGATGCCGGCACGCCATGAAGGGGGGATCATAGCAGCGGTTGACCCCTCGATGCCCCTCTGGCAGGATCGGCGCGGGCCCGGAGGCGTCTGACGAGACGAGGAAGGAGCGGCCATGGAAAGCACCACGTGGACGATCGGTGGATTCGGGGTCTGGAAGATCGTCTGGCTGCTCGTGATCGCCGGCGTGTGCGGCGCCTTGGGCCAGGCCATCACCGGCGTGTCGCGCGGCGGGTGTCTGGTGTCGATCGCCCTCGGGTTCATCGGTGCCCTCGTGGGCATGTGGCTCGCGCGAGTGCTCGGCCTGCCCGAGCTCTTCACCATCAGCATAGGGGGCGCGCACTTTCCCATTGTGTGGTCGATCATCGGATCCGCCTTGTTCGTCGCCGTCATCAGTCTGATCACCCGCTCCCGCTGGTGAGGCGGGTGGCGTCGCGCGATATGTTCGATCTTTGGCTTTGGCAGGTTGATATTACCGACCATCGGTAATTGCTTACCGAGCCGGAACTCACCCTCGGTTTTCTCTGCTCTCTTTCCGTCGAATCGACGCGTATCGTATGGTGGCACGCGGGTTGCGGCGGTCTGCACATCGAGGAGCGAATCGAGCCATGCGCTATCTTGTCCTCGCTTGTGATTTTGACGGAACGGTGGCCACCGATGGAAGCGTCCGCGACGAGACGTTCGCGGCCCTCCAGAGGCTTCGGGACTCCGGCCGGAAGCTCATCCTCGTCACCGGCAGGGAAATCGAGGATCTGCTGAAGGTCTTCCCGCGCATCGACATCTTCGATCGCGTGGTGGCCGAGAACGGCGCTCTCTTGTACCGCCCCGCGAACCGGGAGCACAAGACGCTCGGGGAGACTCCCCCCGCGAAGCTCGTGGAGGCGCTTCGTGGCCGCGGGATCTCCCCGCTCTCCGTCGGGTACTGCATCGTGTCGACCTGGCAACCGCACGAGAGCAAGGTCCTCGAGACGATTCGTGACCTCGGGCTCGAGCTGCAGGTCATCTTCAACAAAGGGGCGGTCATGATCCTCCCCTCGGGGGTGAACAAGGCCACTGGTCTGGAAGCCGCTCTTCTCGAGTTGGGCCTGTCGCCGCATAACTGCGTGGGTGTGGGTGACGCCGAGAACGATCATGCGCTGATCCGGCTCAGTGAGTGTGGCGTCGCGGTCGCCAATGCCCTTCCCCTCGTGCGGGAGCGGGCCGATTGGGTCACCCCGAGCCGGAACGGCGAGGGCGTGGTCGAGTTGATCGACAAGCTCATCGCCGGCGACCTCGCGGATCTGGAAGGCCGCCTCTCGCGCCACTCCATCCCCGTGGGGACCCGCGCGGAGGGTGACGAGGTTCGGCTCGATCCCTACGGCGTGGCCGTTCTGGTGGCCGGGTCCTCGGGAAGCGGGAAGTCGACGTTCGCGACCGGTTTCCTCGAGCGTCTCGCCGGCCAGGGCTATCAGTTCTGCATCGTGGACCCTGAAGGCGACTACGCGTTGCTGGAGGGCAGCATCGTGCTCGGGGACAAGGAGCGCCCTCCGACGGTGGCGGGGGCGCTGGAGGTGCTGGAGCAGCCGAACCGCAACGTGGTCGTCAACCTCCTCGGCCTCGCTCTCGCCGAGCGTCCCGCGTTCTTCTCGCGGCTGCTCCCGGGGCTTCAGGACCTTCGATCGCGCACCGGTCGTCCTCACTGGATCGTGGTGGACGAGGCCCATCACCTCTTGCCCGCGCCGTCGGATCTCGTCTCGGTGACTCTGCCCCGGACGTTGTCGGGCATGATGCTCGTCACCGTGCATCCTGAGCACGTGTCGCCCGCCGTGCTCGGGTCCATCGACATCGTGCTCGCCATCGGCCGCTCGGCGGACGAGACGCTCCGCGCATTCGGCGAGGCGGCGGGCGCGCCCCCCCCGGCGACTCTTCCCGGCACCGCGGGGCCGGGAGAGGCGCTCTTGTGGCGGCGCCGTCCCGAAGCGCGCGATCCGGTGTGGGTTCGTACCCTCGCCCCCAGATCGGAGCATCGCCGGCACGTGCGCAAGTACGCCACGGGCGAGCTGGGCGAGGACAAGAGCTTCTACTTCCGTGGCCCGGCCGGGCAGCTGAATCTCCGCGCTCAGAACCTCGCCCTCTTTATCCAGCTCGCAGAGGGGGTCGACGACGAGACCTGGCTGCACCACCTGCATATCCAGGACTATTCGCGCTGGTTCCGGGAAGCCATCAAGGACGAAGACCTCGCCGCCGAAGCCGCGGGAGTGGAGCGGCAGACCGGACTCGCGCCCGGGCAGAGCCGGGAGCTGATCAGGGCGGCCATAGAGCGTCGATACACGATGCCGTCGTAGTGCTGCAGGCACTCGGCTGACACCAGGGAGAGCGGCTAGCCCTCGGGCGCGCCTCAGCTGAGAACGGCGATCTTCTTCCGCTCGATGAGGTCGAAGTCAATGACCGCCCCGAGCCCCGGACCGTTGAAGGCGTGGACGAGCCCGTGGCTGTCGATGTCGATGTCCTGGGCGAGGCCGTACTTCTGTGCGCCCGCGGGCAGCAACACCTCGAAGAACTCGCAGTTCTGTATGGCCATGGTCACGTGGAGATTGGCCACGTTGTTGAGCGAGTTGCCGCCGTGGTGGATCTCCAAGTTCATGTGAAAGGCCTCGGCGAGATGGGCGGCCTTCACGAGGGCGGTGATGCCGCCCTTCACCGCCACGTCGCCGCGGAGAAAGTCCGTGGCCTGATGCACGAGCCAGGGGGCGAACGCGGTGAGGCCGCCCGGCGAGTACTCGGTGGCCAGGATGGGAATGACCAGGCGCTGCTTGAGCTTCACGTAGTTCAGGATATCGTCGTCGGCGAGGGGGTCCTCGTACCAGTAGAAGCCCAGCTCCTCCGCGACTCTGCCTACCCGCAGCGCCTCGGGATACCGGTAGGCCCAGGTCGAGTCGAGCATCACCCGGAAGTCGTCACCGACCGCGCGCCGCACGGCGCGGCAGACGTCCATGTCGACGGCAGGGTCGGTGGGCGGATGGATCTTGTAGGCCGTCCAGCCTTGGGCTTTGAAGTGGAGCGCTTCCTCCGCGTAGGCCTCCTTGGTCGGGAGCACGGCGGAGCTGGCGTAGGCGGGCACGCTCTCGCGATAGGAGCCGAGCAGGCGGTGAATGGGTAGCCCCGCCGCCTTGCCCGCGATGTCCCAAAGCGCCACGTCCATGGCGCCGATGGCGCGAAAGGTCGTCTGGCGATTCTTGTGCCACATCCCCTGATAGAGCCGCTCGCGTGCCAGCGGATCCTGGCCGAGCACCACGGGCTTGAGGTACTGGATCAGCGATTGGCCGTCGATGTGACCGCCGCGCATGGAGGAGCCGAGGAAGGCGTGTCCGTGCACGCCTTCGTCGGTCTCGATGGTCACGAGGCCGAGCTGGCTCTTCCCGCTGAACCGCCCGGTATGGCGGCCGTAGGTCGTGGGAGGAATGTCGTCCCAGGCGAAAAGGGTCAGGCGAACGTCGGTGATTTTCATGGCGGGGGCGAGCCTATCACAGGCGGCGACTCGTCCTCCAGGAGCACGCAGTGACGCGGATCCACGCTGAGGAATAGGTCGGTGCCCTCCGCCACCGGCTCCGCGGTGACGCAGCGTAGGACGAGCCGGCGGCCGTTCCAGTCGAGATGGTACTGGGTGAAGTCGCCCTGGAAGACGCGGCTCCGCACCTGGGCCGGCCACACGTTGTGCGGGGAGGACGGTCGCTCGCGCGAGAGCTGAAGGTGCACGGTACGCGCGGAAAAGACCGCCTCCTCGCCCGCGCGCCGGCCGTAGGCCACGCCGTGGACCAGCGCGCCGCCGGGAGTCTCGAGGACGACGAGACCGCCCCCATCCAGCTCCGGGCGCCGGCGGCCGCGGATGAGATTGGCCGAGCCGACGAAGTCCGCCACGAAGGCAGTGCGGGGGAGGTCGTAGATCTCTGCGGGCGTGCCGGCCTGCTCGATGACGCCATTGCGCATCACGATGATCCGGTCGGAGATGGCGAGCGCCTCCTCGAGATCGTGGGTGACGTAGACCGAGGTGATGCCGAGCTGGCGCTGGAGCTCCTTCAGCTCGATGCGCATCTCGGCGCGGAGCTTGGCGTCGAGATTGGACAGCGGCTCGTCGAAGAGGAGCACGGAAGGGGAAAAGACGAAGGCGCGCGCGAGGGCGACCCGCTGCTGCTGGCCGCCGGAGAGCTTCGACGCGCTCCGCCCGGCGAGCTCTCCCATCTGCACCAGGTCGAGAGCCCACCCTACGCGCTCGGCGATCGTGGTCTCCGACTCGCGCCGGACCCTGAGCCCGTAGGCGACATTGTCGAAGACGGTCATGTGGGGCCAGATGGCATAGGACTGGAACACCATGGAGAGACCACGACGCTCCGGGGGGACCTGGACGCGCGAGCCCGCGCCGTACACCACGGTGCCGTCGATCCGGATCTCGCCCGCTGTCGGCTTCTCGAGCCCCGCGATGGCCCGCAGGGTGGTGGTCTTGCCGCACCCCGAAGGCCCGAGCAGCGTCAGGTGCTCACCCGCCGCCACGGAAAAGCTCACGCCGCGCACGGCCGCCACCGCGCCGTAGCGGACCACGAGATCCGTCACCTCGATCGAGGCGGCGTGGCGCGTCTCCGGAACGGACCTCACGGTCATTCCCCGACGGGCCGCAGGGCCCGCCGGGCCACCGCGAAGAGGAGGGCGAGGGCGAGGGCCACGGCCAGGGTTTGCAGAAGGGCCATGGCCGCCGTCAGCTCGGTGCTCGTGGAGAACCACGATTCCACGATAGCAGGCGTGATCACCTTGGCTTTCGGGCCCATGAGGAGAATGGAGGCGCCGAGCTCGCGGACGCTCGCGATGAACAGAAGGAGCGCGGCGGCGATGAGGCCGGGCCGGAGCAGGGGCATGGTGACGGTGCGCAAACGATAGCCCCACGGCGCGCCACACATCTGTGCGCTCTCCTCGAGCGTCCGATCGATTTGGAGCATGACGCCGGAGATGGTCCGGATGCCCAGGGGCAGGAACACCGTGAGGTACGCGATGAGGAGGAGCCACAGCGTGCCGTAGATCGGGATGGGGAAGACGAGCCACGCCCACAGCATGCCGAAGGCGAAGACGAGACGGGGGACCGCTTGCGGGAACATGAGCAGGTATTCGATGACGCCGGCGCCGGGGAGACGCGAGCGGTAGATCAGCCACGAGAGGAAGCCCATGAGGAGGACGCCCAGGATGGAGGTGGCGCAACCGAGAAGGAGGCTGTTCCACAGCGCGGAGCGGACGGCGTCCAGCGAGAGCGCAGTGACATAGTTGGCGAGGGTGAAATTGTCGAGGCGCGGGAAGGCGGTGGCCAGCCGCTGGAGGGAGGCGTAGAGCAGGGTGAGGACGGGCAGGAGCACGGCGACGGCGAGATAGACGAGACAGACGCCGAAGAGGGTCCACCGGAGGCGGCCCACGTCCATGACGCGTGGGCGGAAGGCCTTGCCGGTGATGGTGACGTAGCTCCCGCGGCTGACGATGCGGCGGTAGATGTAGACCATGGCGAACATGGCGGCGAAGAGGGATACGCCCATGGCCGCCGCCTGGGGGAAGCGCGGGGGATACTGGGAGACGAGCTGGTACATGGCGGTGGTCACGACGTAGAAGCGGTTGGGGAGCCCCAGCACGAGCGCGGCGGAGAAGGAGCCCAGCATTTCCGCGAAAACGAAGATGGCCGCGCCCAGTACGCCGGGGAGGACGAGGGGCAGGGTGATCTTGAGCATGGTGCGCAGGCGGCCCGCCCCCAGCACCTGGGAGGCCTCCTCGAGCGCGGGGTCCATCGATTTCATGACGGCACCGATCATGACGAAGGCCACGGATCCCTCGAAGAGAGCCATGACCCAGGCGATGCCGTAGGGCGTGGTGATGTCGATGAGGTGGCCGTCGCCCCCGAGGGCCCGCCAGACCTGATTGAGGAACCCGCCGCTCGGGGAGCCGATGAGGCTCCAGGCGAGCGCACCCATGAGCGGAGTCACGTAGTACGGCAGGGCCATGAGCTGCTCGAGCGCCTCCCGCCCCGGCACATTGGTGCGCGAGAGGATCCACCCCATCGCGAAGCCGAGGATGATGGCGAACACGGTCGCCACCACCGCGACGATCGCCGTGTTCCAGAAGATCTGGGCGAAACGGCCCAGGCCCGCGTAGTTGTCGAGGCCATAGGCCTCGGGCGGCCGCGCCTGCGGATCGCCGACGCTGAGCGAGGCCTGGATCAGGTAGACGATAGGATAGAAGACGAGGACAGCGGCGGTGCCTCCGACGACGAGACTGACGAGGCGGGGGCCCGGCCGCCAGGGCGGAACCCACTGAGAGCGGTCCACCGCGGCGGCCGCTCTCAGAGTCCCATGATGCCGTTCCACTCCTTGACGAACACGGGGTGACTCGCCTGGAAGTCGGCCCAGTCCGACGGGAAGAGCAGCTTGAAGTCCGCCAGCTTCTTCCCGGTCGCCATGGGCGGGGCATCGTTGCGGAGCGAGCCGTAGAGCAGCAGCGATTGGTTCTGATAGACGGCTTGGCCCCGATTCGACATCGCCCAGTCGACGAAGAGCTTGGAGGCTTCCGGATGAGGCGCGCGGTTGACGGCGCCGATGATGGCGGGCGTGGCGGGCAGGCCGTCCGGCGGAGATACGAACTCGATGTCCGCGCCTTTTTCCTTGAAGAGCGTGTAACCCGCGTACTCGGCCAGCGCGCAGATTCTGTCGTCGCCCTTGGCGAGCCGGTCGAAGAGCTGGGCGCGCGCGTCGAAACCGCGGGGGCGCTGCTTGGCGAACTCCTGCCAGAAGTCGTTGCCGTAGAGCTTGCGGAGCATGTACCACTGGGCATGCTGCATCCCAGAGGCGGCGAGCTTCGCGCTGATGCCGTCCTTGAAGGCGGGGTTCAGGATGTCCTTCCACGTTTTCGGCGCCTGCTCCCGCTTCACCTTGCCGCGGTTGTAGGAGATGCCGGCGAAGCTCACGCCCACCCATGCGAACGAGCCCGCGGGAGAGCTGAGATAGGCCGGCTTGTAGGCCGCGTACTCCGGGGACAGATACGTCTCGTACCCGCCCTTCTTCTGGAAGTCGATGGCCGGCGAGATGTCGGAGAGCTGGAGGACGTCCACGAGGTAGCGGTTGGCCGAGCGCTCGGCGGTGATCTTCGCGTAGAGCGCTCCCGTCTGCAGCCGCACATAGTTCGTCTTGATCTTCGGGAAGTCCTTGCGAAACGCCTCGAGGAGCACGGCGATGGCCGCCTCGCCGTCGTGACCGTAGTAGATCACCTCACCTTCCTGCTCGGCCTTGGCGAGGTCGGCGCCTGTGGAGAAGTCCAGGACCTTGGTCACCTTCGCCGCCGTCTGGCCGGCGGCGGATCGAGTCGAGCCCAGAATGGGAAGGGAGGCCAGCGCCGTTCCGGCCTGGAGGAAGGTGCGTCGGGTGACCTGGGGCTGCGAAGAATCTGGCATGGCGTCGTTGCCTCCGTGAGTCATCGAGTGCGCTTCGGGTTTCGGGTCGTTCGCGGGCGTCGCGGGCTCGGTGGCTTGCGTGGCGCGGCCGCCGGTGTGGCATCCGCCACGGCGATCGCGCTGATCTCGATCTTGCAGTTGGCATGGGTGGCCAGCCGCGAGACCTCGACCGTGGTCGTCGTCGGCAGATGGCCGCCGAGCCACTCGGCCCAGACCCGGTTGAGGTCGTCCTGCTCCCGGACATCGGTGAGGTAGCGTGTAGCGGAGACGAGGTCCTTCATCGAGCAGCCCGCAGCCTCGAGCGTCTTCTTGAGGTTGTCCATCGCGAGCGCGGCCTGCTCGCGCATGGTTCGCGGCAGGTCGAACTCCTCCTCGCGATGCGGGTGGCTGTGGTAGACGGGCGCGGCGGTGACGCCGGAGAGAAAGAGAAGACTGCCGCGCCGGACGAGGAGCGCCGGCGCATACGGCATCATGACGTCGCGCCGGCGGTCGGCGTGGTGGACGGGGCGGACATCCTTGGCCATGACCACGGCATCATTCACTCTCCGCCGCCTCCCGTCAAGCGGCGGCCGGCACGCTAGAGACCGAGATAGGCCTCGCGCACTTGCGGGCTGGCCAGGAGCTCCCGTCCCGTGCCCCGGAGGGCTACGCGTCCCGACTCGAGCACGAAGCCCCGATGGGCGAGGGCCAGAGCGTGTTCGGTGTTCTGTTCGACCAGGAGCACCGTCACCCCGGTCCGGTTGATCTCGCCGATGACGCCGAACATCTCCTGCACCATGATCGGGGCGAGCCCGAGCGACGGCTCGTCGAGCATGAGGATGCGCGGGCCCGCCATCAGCCCGCGGCCGATGGCGACCATCTGCTGCTCGCCTCCCGACAGCGTGCCCGCGAGCTGGCGGCGGCGCTCGGCGAGACGGGGGAACACGGTGAACACGCGCTCGAGCCGCTGCGGCCGCCGGGAGCGGGCGCCCGGCGGGTAGCCGCCGACGAGGAGGTTGTCGAGCACCGTCATCTCGGGGAAGAGCTTGCGCCCCTCGGGCACGTGAATGACGCCAAGCTCCACGATCTCCGCCGGCGAGAGGAGATCGATCCGCCGGTCGTCCAGGGAAATCCGGCCCGCCGTCGGGCGGAGGAGGCCGGACACCGTCTTCAGCATCGTGGTCTTGCCCGCGCCGTTGGCCCCCACCACCGCCACGATCTCGCCCTCGGAAATCTCCACGCTGATTCCCCAGAGCGCCTGGATCCTGCCGTAGGCGACTTCGAGCGCCTCGACACGCAGCACGGCTAGGTCACCCGCGTGCCGAGATAGGCCGCGATGACCCCGGGGTCGTTGACCACGCGCTCCGGCGGCCCGTCGGCGATCTTCTCGCCGTGATGGATCACGACGATGCGGTTCGAGATCCGCATGATCGCCTTCATCACGTGCTCGACGAGGATGACGGACACGCCGTCGGCACGGATCTGCTCCACGAGGGCGCACGCGGCGTTCACCTCGCGCGGGTTGAGCCCGCCCATGGGCTCGTCGAGCAGCAGGAGCCTGGGATTGGTGGCGAGCGCCCGCGCGATCTCGAGCCGCTTCTGCTCGCCGAGCGTCAGGTCGGCCGCCAGCGAGCCGAGCTTGTCGTGCAAACCCACGCGCTCGAGGATCTGGGCCGCGAGCGCCTCGGCGCGGCGCCGCGCCGCCTCGTGGCTGAAGGCGGCGAGGGTCACGTTCTCCCGGACGGAGAGCCTGGGGAAGGGCTTGACCACCTGGAAGGTCCTCGCGATGCCCTGGCGCGTGATGGCATGGGGGCGGAGCCCGACCACACTCCGTCCCTCCAGCAGGATCCGCCCCGCGCTCGGACGGAGAAAGCCCGTGACCAGGTTGAAGACCGTCGTCTTGCCGGCGCCATTCGGCCCGATCAGTCCGAGGATCTCGCCCGGCTCGGCATCGAAGGAGAGGCGGGAGACGGCGCGGAGCCCTCCGAAGTCCTTGGTGAGATCGGTGACGGTCAGCAGGGGCATGGGCGCTCCGTCAGGGCCGTTTCGCCCAGGCGCGGCGGGCGCCGCCCCAGATGCCCTCGGGCAGGTAGCGGATGACCAGCATCATGAAGAGCCCGTAGAAGATCAGGTGGCCGACCAGGAAGCGCTCGCGGAACATCTCGCCGATGGTCGTGAGGAACACGGCGCCGATCACCGGGCCGATCACGGTGGCGAGGCCGCCCACCACCGCGATGAACACCATCTCCACCGAGAGCGCAATGGGGAAGACGGCGTCCGGGTCCACGTAGCGGAAGTACAGGCCGTAGAAGCCGCCCCCCAGCCCGGTGAAGAAGGCGGAGAGCGCGAGAGTGAGGACCTTGGCCCGCACGGTGTCGATGCCGACCGACTCGGCGGCGTCCTCGTCCTCACGGATGGCGAGGAGATAGGCGCCGAGCCGCGCCCGCGACAGGCGATAGGTGGCGAGCATCGAGGCGAGCGCGAGGGTGGCGATCACGCAGTAGAAGGGCACCTTGCTCTCCCAGTCGAGCGTCCGTCCGCCCCACGCCACGCGCGGCAGGGTGGTGATGAGCAGGCCCACCGGTCCATTGGTCAGACCCTCCCAGTTCAGCGCCACCAGCCTCACGATCTCCGCCACCGCGAGCGTCGAGAGCGAGAAGTAGGGCCCCCGGAGCCGGAAGCAGATCAGGCCGATGGGGAGCGAGACCAGCACGGCCACGATACCGCCCAGGACCATGCCGTACCACGGCGCGAGCCCCGCCTTCAGATAGAGGATCATGGTGGTGTAGGCGCCGACGCCGAAGAAGGTCGAGTGCCCGAAGGAGACCTGCCCCGCGAAGCCGCCGAGGAGATTCCACGCGGCGCCCAGCAGCGTCCAGAGGAGCACGGTGATGGCGAGGTGGAGGAGGAAGGGGTTCGAGGTCAGGAGCGGGGGTACCAGGACCAACACCAGGACAGCGGCGCCGGCGGCCCCCCGCGTCATGACTTGCCGACGCCGAAGAGCCCGGACGGGCGGAAGAGCAAGACGAGCAGGAACATGGTGAAGCCGATCGTGTCCTTGTAGGCGACGGAGACGTAGACGGCGCCGAGCGATTCGACGAGGCCCAGCAGGACGCCCCCGGCGATGGCGCCCGACACGGAGCCGAGCCCGCCCAGCACCACGATGACGAAACACTTGGCGATGAGGATCTCTCCCACCGTCGGGTAGAGGTAGAGGGAGGGGGCGAGGAGCACGCCCGCCGCGCCGGCCAGCGCGCTGCCGAGGCCGAAGGTGAGCATGGAGATGCGCTCGACGTCGATGCCCATGAGCGCCGCCGCCTCCGGGTTCTGGCTCGTCGCGCGAATCGCGCGTCCGGGATCGGTGCGGGAGAGGAAGAGGTAGAGGGCGGCCGTGATGACGATGGCGAGGGCGAAGGCGATGGCGAGGGGGATCGGCACGGCGATGCCGAAGGGACGCAGCGGCGTGATCGCATAGGGGAGCTTGATCGTCCGGTAGTCCCCCGTCCACGCGAAGAGCGCGAGATTGGCGATGAGGAGGGAGAGGCCCGCCGTGTAGAGGAGGGTGTTGAGCTCTCCGCCGGGGATGATCGGCCTCAACAGGAAGCGGTAGACGAACATGCCGCCCAGGAACATGAGCGGCACCCAGAGCGCGATGGACAGGAAAGGGTCGAGCTTCCACAGCGCGTGCGCCCAGAACGCGCCGTACATCCCTAACATGACCAGCTCGCCGTGGGCGAGATTGATGATGCGCATGACACCGAACACCACGGTCAGCCCCACGCCGATCATGGCGTAGAGCGAGCCCGTCAGGACGCCGCTGACGACGCTCTGGACGAAGGTTTCCACGGGGCCGGGTAGGGCGCGGAGAGCCCCCCCACCCTCACCCGCCGCGGAGGGTGAGGGTCAGGGTGAGAGTGGGCTCGGGCGGAGTTACCGCTTCACCGTGTTGTCGGGGAAGACGTAGCTGGTTTCGGCGTTGGACTTGGGCCAGACGTTCTGCAGCTTGCCGTCCAGCCACTGCGCCAGCACCGAGTGGTCCGGCGAGTAGATGTTCTGGTTGGTGTAAGGGTCTCCGAGTGGCCCGGCCCAGTTGCCGAACTTGAGCTTGCCGAACACCGTCGTCATGTCGGTCTTGAGCAGGGCCTGGCGGATGGCCTCGCGGTCGGTGTCCACGTTGCCCGTGAGCTGGGCGCGCCGCATGGCGTCGGCGATCACGTAGACGATGGCATAGCCTTCGACTTCGTGCTCCTTGGGCCAGATGCCGTACTTGTCGTGGAACTTCTTGTAGAACTCTTTCACGGCCGGGTCATTGGGATTGCCGGACCACGCCGCCGACGAGAAGACGTTCTGGCTCTGCGGCCCCAGCTCCTTGGCGAAATCCTCCACCCCGAACCCGCCGCCGAAGCCGACGAAGGCCCGCGGGGCGACGCCGATCTCCTTGGCATGCTTGGTGAGGAGGATGGCGTCGGTGGTTGCGACGGCGACCATCAGGAGGTAGTCGGGGTTGTTCGACTTCACCTTGGTCATCACCGGCTTGAAGTCGAGGCTGTTGACCGGATAGGCCTCGTCGTTGACGATCGGCACGTTCTTGGACTTGAGGAAGGTCATGGCCGAGTTGGAGATGGTCTTGCCAAAGACGGAATTGTCGTAGACCACCGCGGCCGACTTCGGCATCGCCCCCGGCACCTCGCTGATGAACTTGTTGAAGGCCTGCGGGTAGATCGAGCCGGTCGGGTTGTTGCGGAACACCCACTCGAAGCCCTTGGCGGTGATGATGTCGGCCGAGGGATGGTCGACCACGTACGGGGTCTTGAGTCGCTGGGCGACCGAGGCGATCTCGACGGCCTGACCCGAGGCGCGGCCGCCCGTGAGCACGAGCACCTTGCCCTGGGTGATGAGCTTCTCCGCCACCGTGGCGGCCATCGCGTTCTTCGCCTGGTGGTCGTCGATGATGACCTCGATCTTCTTGCCATTGACACCGCCCTTGGCATTGATCTCCTCGACCGCCATGCCGTAGGCCTTCTTGAACTTGTCGCCGAAGGGCGCATCGGGGCCGGTCATGGGCTGCGGCGCCCCGATCCTGAGGGTGTCCTGCGCGAGCGCGGGCACGACGGCGCCCG
>WNGB01002532.1_pt1 | contig 40619 bp, 28 predicted proteins | sample 5400681 | NCBI WGS metagenome assembly WNGB01 (sample SAMN13153367, study PRJNA577476) | soil metagenome | isolation source: 115 cm soil or saprolite under grassland replicate 2 | place: USA:California | collected 2016-06-15 | reverse complement strand
GATGTGTTCTTCCGTATCGGAGGGGCAACGCCTGGCAAGGCCAAGGTGAGCCTCATTGTGAACAGCGACAACGTACTCTTGGACAATATCTGGGCCTGGCGCGCCGACCACGGTAATGGGGTCGGCTGGACCATAAACACAGCCTCATCTGGAATGGTGAGAACGGCAAGACCATCTTTTTCCAGAACGAGATGCCATACGATCCGCCCAACCAGGCGGCCTGGATGCATGATGGTGTCAATGGCTTCGCGGCCTACAAGGTGGCCGACTCTGTCGAGACGCATGAGGCGTGGGGTCTGGGAAGCTACTGCTTCTTCAACGTTGGCCCTTCGATCCATGCTGCGAGGGCATTCGAAGTCCCGGTTAATTCCGGGGTGAAACTGCACGACATCCTGACCGTCTTCCTCAGCGGTTTTGGCGGCATCGACCATGTGGTCAACGACACGGGCGCCGCAGTGGATTCGACCAACCAGGTAACGAACCTGGTCAGCTACCCGTAAGCTGAGTTATCGCCAGACTGCTCACTTGAAAGTGAGTGGTGGCGAGTGGTAGTGTCCGGCTTCCAAGCAGAATCCCTCCCGCTCCACGCCGTCGCTACCCTGGCAAAGTACGCAGGGCTTCCCCGTGAAGAGCGCACGGGGCAAGCCGCAAGCCATAAATCCATATCTCTTTCGAAGCAGTCCAGCCTTTTATCAACAGGCGATTAGAGTTAATTGGAGAAGAATGATGAACGACAAAGAACAAATCCTGAGGATGCTAAAAGAGGAATTCAATCGTTGGGAAGAATTATTGGCTGGCCTCAGTAAAGAGCAAATCAATGTACCACTGACTCCTTCCATTTTTTCTATCAAAGACACGCTGGCACATTTGAGGGCCTGGCAGCAAGTTTCTATCGCACGCTTGGAAGCGGCCCAACTCGATCAGGAGCCAGTGTTTCCCGACTGGAGCGCGGGATTGGATCCTGACGTGGGGGAGGTCGATCCACTTAATGCCAGGATTTATGAAATCTATCATCAACAGCCTTGGTCGCGTGTGCATCAGGATTGGAGAGATGGCTTTCTCCGGTTCCTGGAGTTGGGGGAGGAGTTTCCTGAAAGTGACCTTTTGGATACGGAAAAATACCCGTGGCTGAATGGGTACGCTCTCTTGGCTGTTTTACAGGGTTCTTATGAGCATCATCATATAGATCATCTTGAACCATTGCTTGCCTGGCTCCATCAGCATGGGAACATGAAGACCGCTGCATAAGTTGCGGCACCAGACCCATCCATGAAAATGTAAATTTAGGTATATCATTCGGCGTACAGCCAAGAGAGGTATGATGAGCATTAAACATGCACCAATTGCCAAAACCGAAATGCTGATTCGCAAACCGGTTGCCGAAGTATTTGAGGCTTTTGTTAATCCTGCCATCACATCCAAATTCTGGTTTACCAAAGGCAGCGGAAGGTTAGAACCTGGCAAACAAATCCAGTGGGAATGGGAAATGTATGATTCTTCTGCACAAGTAAATGTAAAAGCAATTGAGCCAAATAAGCAAATACTCATTGAATGGTCGGCATATGGCACACCGACAACGGTGGAATGGGTTTTTACGCCTCGAACCGATAACACAACTTTTGTAAGAATTACGAACTTCGGCTTTAGCGGAGATGAGGATGAGATTGTCAAACAGGCAATCTCTTCAACGGAAGGATTTACACTGGTGCTCGCCGGACTAAAGGCGCTTCTTGAGCACAATATTCTCTTAAATCTCGTACCAGATCGTTTCCCTGACGGAATCAAATGAGAAAAGTGGTTTCGACCGAGCTAACGAACTCAAATATCGCAAAAATTATTGAATTGCTCGCCGAGACGCCAAGGAAATTGAAAAGTGCATACAAGTTTGATCCGTATGGCAAAGGAATTGATTTTCGACTAGATTTGCCCTATACTGATATTTAGATTTGGCAGAAGGGCGCCCCTCGGGTGCCACTTAACACCCAGAGATAGAATAGAACTCTTGCGAATGTCGCATGTAGGTCAGGCTTGTAGCCTGACACTTCTTTACAAACCCGCCCTATAAACACTTATGCAGGAGGTCTAATATAAGACGGCAGCCATCTATAAGCAGTTATGCGGTCGCCGCTTACCCCATATTGAGGCGACGTTGATCAACCTATTTTATATCTTTGAAGAAACAAAGGAGCTACAAAATGTCTATTGCACAAGCGATGTGGACACATGGACACAATATACAAGTGGAACTCCCACAGAACGGTACGGTTGAACGTAAAGGTTTCTCAGCGAAATATATATCGTCAGGAGCACAGGGTAACTGGCTCCACTTAGCGATTCCAACACCCGTGCTCGTAAACGACAAGCGACTACGTGTAGCGTCAGCCTTAGTCCGCTTCAGGTGCGGAACAGGTGGAGCTGTCAAAGCAATCCACGTCTATGACGGCGAAAATAAGATCGCTGCAAATGACAACCTCAATTTGAACCCTACCGAATGGCACCTCGAGAGGGTTGATGTGCTGGCAGACCCAATAATTCTATGGGGCCTGGGCATCTCGATTCTCGTACAATTTGGCCCAAATGACCGCTGGGTAGAATTCAGCGCCGCTGGCTGCGATCTCGTATAGGCCTCACAGCCAAATAGCAGACTCGATGGTCGCTTAATTAGAAGATTAGTTTTTCGCCATCCTTCGGAATCAAAAGCTTGTCAGACCCAATGCCATTTGCCTCTGCGAACTGGCGCAAATCTGCACGCGAAACAGTTGCATGATCGAGCGAATCCATATGGGTTGCAATCACAATACTCTCTGCTGCGGCACGACATACGGTGACCGTCTGAGCAGAATCCATGACAATCAGAACTTTCTTATTCTTGCTCTTGCCCCACATCGCGCCGCAGGAGTGAGTGATGATAATCTCGGGCCGAGTTTGGGCAATAATGCCTTCTACCGTATCATTCCAAATCGTGTCACCAGCCCAGTAAACAGTCGGTTCGTGTTCGGCTTGGAATATGAACCCTGAGGCGTTGCCCATTTCCTTCAAGACATCCCCGCTACCATGCTGGCAAGGTGTCCGCTTAATATTGATTCCCTGCCAAGAGATTGTATCTGCAACAGGTGTCACGTGCTGGAATTTCAGTGCCTTAATCCGTGTTTCATCTCCAGGCTGGCAGAGAATAGGGGTTTCCTTCGGTAACAGCTTCTGCGCTTCAGGATCGAAGTGGTCCGAGTGTAAGTGTGAGATGATCGCCAGTTCGATTTCGGAGATAACATCCATTGGTGAGCAGGGTAAATCTACCAGTGGATTTTTTGATTTACCTGCCATGGATGGCCTGGAGCCTTTGGCGGCAAGGTAGGGATCGATGACAAAACGCCGCCCGGCATATTCAATTCTTAGTGTTGCACTACGAATGAGTTGAATTTGCATCTCTCTCCTATAATAATTCTTTAAGCCGAGCCGCTTTCCGCCTTCTAACCGGCCATGAATTCCATATCATCTAATACTCGAAATTGATGTAGGCGTTTGATTATAATTGATTCTAATAAAGCTAATACCTTGAGAGACTATCCAAAACGGTACCCCTGCGTCTGTGCGAAGGAAGGCTAAACTAACCATGAACAACCTGAACAAAATCATTTTGATCATTGTGGTTGCCGTTGCTTTTGGTACGCTTATAAGGATTCAAGGCAACATGTGGATTGTCTGGCAAAGAACGATTATCGCTGCACTAGCATTTGGTGTTCTCATCAGTTGGCTTATAAGTTATTTAATCCCCATACGTAGCATCCTTATTGTTGTATTAGGATTAGTGGCATTTGTGGCCGGAATTATTTTGGCGATCCGGGCAAATTATAGCTATACCTACTGGCAGATGGCTCTACAGGCTATAACAGCCGCAATATTTGCACTGGCAGGTCTGGAATGCTTCCACTACGGTTTTAGTCCACGAGATAACAAATACCGTTTTTTTTCGCGCGGCCTGCGTGGTTTATTCTTTGACTTGGCGAAACTATTTCTGGCCGTCAGTCTGATGCTCGCAACTGTCAACTACCAACGCTCCTCCGATCCCTTGTGTGGAGGAGACCTAAGCGCTGGGTTCCCTTTAGCTTTTCTATGTGATAACGCAGGAGAGTCGCCTATTAACGATTGGTGGAAAATTAGTTGGGGGGATATCTTCCATCCGTTAGGCGTCTACGTAGATATCCTGTTCTACGTCGCGCTGCTCTGGATTACTTCGTTTATCGTGCTTAGAATCTTCCGTCAGAATTCCATACGTATCTAGTGTTGACTTGCGTTTTCAGCACAGACAAAATGAGGCTCAATTACAAATGTTATGGAATTGAATGAGGCAGCAAGGAGAGTGCAAGCGGGGCAATAACGAATCAAAACATCTTAACAAAACTGACAACCTATATCCATTGACAAATGAAATTTTTAGCATAAACTATGACTACAATCCAAAATTCAATGTAGCCATGGAGGAAACATTATGCCCGCACTAAATCGTGTTCAACTGATCGGCCGTTTAGGCAAAGACCCCGAAGGCAAGTTCACACCCACAGGCAAGAAAGTAACTCACTTTAGTCTTGCTGTCAGCAATCGCTGGAAAAGCAAAGATGGTGAGACTAAGGAATATACCGAGTGGATCAATATCGAAGCGTGGGGACGGCTCGGTGAGGTCTGCCAAGAATATCTTAAGAAAGGCAGCCTTGTCTATCTCGAAGGCCGCTTAAAGACCGACAAGTATGAGGGTAATGGTGAAATGAAGTACTTCACCAAAGTTGTCGCTCTTTTGATGCAAATGCTCGACCGCAAACCCTCTGAAGAGCCTGTCATGACTGTGGAGGAAGACACAGGAGAGTACGAGGCAGAACCAGTGATCGCTTAGCGCCATCCGTATTCAGAAGAAAAACGCAAACAGGACTCACCCCGAAATTAATCTTTCGAGGGTGAGTTTCTTTTTACAAATTACTCGCCTACCGGCAGTTTCTCCAACTGGCTCACCAATCCATCGATCACATCGAAGCCACCTTGCCAGAATTTGGGATCACGGATATTGATTCCTGCATCACTGAGAATCTTTTCCGGGGCTTCCGAGCCGCCTGCTGAAAGGATCTTCAGATAGCGTGGCTTGAAAGATTCCCCTTCGGCTTTGAACTGCTGGTACAGTGAGAACACAAGCAGTTGACCGAAGGCATACGCATACACATAGAACGGGGTGTGATAAATATGCGGAATACCTACCCATTCCCACTTAAAATCATCACTCAGCTCCAGCGAATCGCCGAACTGTTCCTTGAGAGTCTCAAAATATACAGCGCTAATTTCATCCACAGAAGCATTCTTCTGTACCAGTTCATGCGCCTGCTTTTCGAACAGCGCAAAATAGGACTGGCGCATGATCGTCGCGTATGCATCGTCTACTTGCTTGAAGAGAATATCGCGCCGCACAGACTCATCAGCTTCTTCGGCCAGCAGTTTATCGGTGAGCATCATCTCACCAAATGTAGATGCGGTTTCTGCTAGTGGTAGAGAAGAATGAAAAGTAAACACACTATGATGCTCGGCCAGCATCGAGTGAATGGCATGACCGAGTTCATGTGCGAGTGTGGCTACGTCGCGTGCGGTACCTTGATAATTGACCAGCACCCATGGTGTTAGCTCTGGGGTTACAGACCAACTGAAAGCGCCACTCCGCTTGCCTTTGCGGATTTCGCTATCAAGCCGGTTTTCAGCGAAGACACGGCGCGCCAGATCTGCTACTTTGGAGTCGAAGGCATGAAACGACTCTAGCACCATATTCACCGCCTGCTCAAACGGATAAGTCTTCTTCGAGCGCGCCACCGGAGCATAAATATCGTAGCGGCGCAATTTTCCCGAAGGGATGCCGACGTATTTGGCTTTGAGTTTGAAATAACGCTGGAAAATCTTTGCATTCTTACGTGCCACACCCAAAAGGGCTTCTACTGCTTCATCGGGAATGTCATTGCTCAGGTTCCTGGCCGTGATGGGAGTACTGAACTTTCGCAGGCTGATGTTTTCGTTATACCAGTCGCGGGCACGCGTTTGGTACATCTGTCCCAAGATCAGCCCGTCATTGCCAAAGACGCGGAACTGTTCCTGGTAACTTTTGGCACGCAGTTCAGGTTCTGGTCTGTAGCGATATGTGAACAGCTCAGATTCGGTCATCTCTTTGGTCTCACCGTCCACTTCCATTTTGAAAACATAGCGATTGGTAATCGCATCATATAAAGTGATCAGTGCGTTCGGACCGGTAACGTTTTTGAGATTAACAACCTTTTCTTCCGGTTCGCTAAGTGTATGCGGCTTGAACAAACGCATCGCCTCGAGATAATAACGATAATCGCCAGAGGCCTCCATTAAGCGCTTGGCGTTGGCATCATCGAGTTCCTTCCACCACAGGCTGAAGAATAACGTGCGGTTTTCGACTTCCGCTAAAAATTGCTGGACGCGTGTTTGCAAAGATTGCGCAGTTTGGTCTTGTGTATCGGCGGTAAATGACAGACCAGCAAAAGAGTACAGTTTATTTGCAACCCGTGTCATCTCCTCCGAGGCACGCACAATTTCCAAAAATTGTTCGGCTGAGATATCAGGCTTGAGCTTGCCGCGCACCCCTTCAAACGATGTCACCTGTTCTTCGATCAGATCGAACGCGGTCTGCAATTCCGGGCTGTCATAGCCGGGATAAAGTGGAGCAAGGCTCCATTTGATTTGTGTATAAGCCATATTGAACTCCTTGAAAATCTTTTATCATAAAGTTAATAAGGTTCGAAGATACTGTAGAGGGATATTTAATTATTTTCTTTTGCTCAAGCCGCCGTCCTTCGCAGAGCATCCCTGTGGGACGGCGGCGGGACCACTGGAGCATACATTATTTTTATACGTTGAATCTAATATGTACAATATCCCCGTCCTTGACGGGATACTCTTTGCCTTCCAGCCTCAACTTGCCTTTGATCTTCGCTTCATTCATAGACCCGAGGCCGATGAGGTCCTCATAAGCCACCACCTCCGCCCGCACAAATCCGCGTTGAAGATCGGTGTGGATTTCACCCGCGGCCTCTTGAGCATGCGCACCACGACGAGTCGTCCATGCACGAACCTCGTCTTCACCCACGGTAAAAAAGGATTGTAGCTGAAGCAGATCATAGGAGAGGCGGATCATCTTGCTCAAACTAAGTTCTTCAATGCCGTATTCCTGCATGAAGAGTTCTGCGTCTTCCGCATTGAGCTGGGCAATCTCCATTTCAAGCTTACCCTTTAATGAAACACTGGGATGGTCGAGTTCTATCGAGGGTGCGGATTGTCCCTCCCCCAGGTTAAAGACGGTGAGGATCGGTTTGCGTGTGAGCAAGCCGAAAGATGAAAGTTCTTTTGCTTCTTCTGGGGTGTATTCCAATTTACGAAGCGGCTGGCCTGTATTCAAAGCTTCATGCAAACGCGTGAACAAAACGGTTTGTCGTTCGTTTAATACTTTATCCGTGCCACCTTTTTTGCGCTCATCTATGAGGCGTTCGAGTTTGCGCTCGACCGCGATCAGATCATTGAGCAGGAGTTCGTTCAACATTGTATCCAAATCGCGCTTTGGGTTCACGCTCCCATTTGGGTGCATCACGTTGTCATCGATGAAGCTGCGAATGACAAGGAGCAAACCATCCATTTGATTCAATTGATTCAGCAATTGGCCCGAGATGCCACTTTTAGCAGCGCCGGTTTCAAGTCCGGCAATATCCGCATACGTCACCTTGGCGTAGATGGTCTTCTTTGGCTTGAACATGCTGGAGAGTTTGTCCACGCGCGGGTCTGGGACGTCTACAACGGCCTGGTGAATCTCGATCCGGCCCGCAGAGGCAGTGGTTGGTGTGTTGCCGCGTGTCAGCGCGTTGAATATCGTCGTCTTTCCACTTTGAGGCAATCCTATGATTCCGAGTTTCATCTTGACCTTGCTATGGGGGATTTGTTATACTGTGTGTAGTACAGAGGATCTTTTACGTTACCAGCCGAAGTGGCGGAACAGGCAGACGCGCACGACTCAAAATCGTGTTCCCTCCGGGAATGTGGGTTCGATTCCCACCTTCGGCACTCGCGATTATACCGCTTGTGCCGCAACTTTCTTCTTAAAGATTCAATATGGTTGCGGTACTCTGTAACATAGCGATTTTTGATAACATTTCCCTGCCGCTGGCAGGACAAAGGCGAGATTGCCATGCGGCCGTCTCGCTTTTTGCTTGTAGCGCATTTCTATGCGGCACTTGTACCGCAACATGAGTATGACAAAAAAGTTGGTTAGTAAAAATACGTGGTTCCGTTAGTTTGGAGGTAGAGGATGAAACTATATCTGATCTTCGCGATCATAGATTTCCTGATCTTGCTGGCTTATCCAATTGTGTATGTTGTGTATCGCGTTCGAAAAATGATGAATTCCAAACGATAAAGTTCTTGCATTCCAGGAGGCTACCATGCCATCACTGAACGATATCCTGGCTGTTATTCTGGGAGGAGGACGCGGGGCGCGCTTGTATCCGCTTACCCAAATGCGCTCGAAGCCTGCTGTACCCATTGCAGGCAAATACCGTCTGATTGATATTCCTATTAGTAACTGCATCAACTCGGAGATTTTCCGGATTGCCATCCTGACGCAGTTCAACTCGGTCTCATTGCACAGGCATATCAGCCGCTCGTACAATTTTGACGCATTCCATACTGGCTGGGTCCAGATCTGGGCCGCCGAGCAAACCATGGAAAATGCGGACTGGTACCAGGGCACAGCAGATGCCGTACGAAAGCAGTTGTTTGAGATCCAGGCTACAGATGCAAAGTACGTGCTCATCCTCGCCGGCGACCATCTTTACCGCATGGACTATGCCGCGATGGCGAATTTTCACTGGGAGAATAAGGCCGATATAACGGTGGCAGTCCAACCCGTCGCGCGCGAAGATGCGTCGCGTTTCGGTCTGCTAAAACGGGAGAAGGATTGCCGCATCTCATCCTTCGTTGAAAAACCAAAAGATTGGGAAGTCCAGAAAAATTTTGTGAGCCGCGATGATGAAAAGCGCCCATTCCTCGGCTCGATGGGCATTTATCTCTTCAACACCAAAGTGTTGATTGATATGCTCACGACCCATCCAAAGCATGATGATTTCGGTAGGGATATCATTCCTGAGTCGATTACTTCTCAGGCTGTTTATGGCTTTGATTTCGATGGTTACTGGCAGGATATTGGAACGATCTATTCTTTCTATGAGACCAGCCTTGCGCTAACCACATCAAACTCGCCCTTCAATTTCTATGATCCAAAACTGCCTATTTATACAGATACGCGCTTCCTGCCTGGCTCAATTGTGGAAGACAGCAAGCTGAAAGATGTAATGCTCTCTGAGGGTTGCCGCATTATGAAGGCAGATATCACGCATTCGATTATTGGCCTTCGCAGCCAGGTTCTGGCAGGCACAACGATCAAAGATAGCATCATAATGGGCGCAGACTACTACGACTCGGAGCTTGGCCCGCATAATATTCCAATTGGAATCGGGACAAATTGCCATATCGAAGGTGCAATCTTGGATAAGAACGCCCGCATTGGCGACGCGGTCACCATCCGCCCGTTCCCGCGAGACGTTGACCTGGATCATTTCAATTGGTATGTGCGCGACGGAATCGTGGTTATCCCTAAAGACGCGGAGATACCTACAGGCACAAAGATCGAGCCTTAATATTTCAAATATTGCTTATGCGATGACGCAGAGATTCTAACAAATCTCTGCGTCTTTTTTTATCAGGATATTGAATATGGTTAGCAAAGAGTGATGGCAAGATTCCCAACACTTTTGTACGCTTGTCTGCTTGACAATCCATCAGCAACTGGATACACTCAAGGCTGTTGGGGAGTAGCCGCCTGCAATCCTTATAGTTGTAGGACGGGTTGTCGTCAAGACAGAGCAAATTGCTCTCGGCAACTCGGACGCTAGAGCGTTAGGCGAGACCATCACGTAGGCGTGGTGGTCTCGTTTTAATTTGCCTGACCACGCAATCATCTCAACCAGGAGTTTTTGCATGATCAATGAAGTAATCAAACAGCAGGAATGGCACGCACTAGAAGCGAAACAGGTTTTACAAGATCTCAAGGTCCATGAAGAAGGATTAACCAACGAAGAGGCCGTCCGCAGGCTGGCCCAATATGGTCCAAACCAATTGCGTGAAGCACCGCGGGCCGGTTTCCTGCAAATGTTGTGGGAACAACTCAATAACTTTGTAGTCATTCTTTTGATCGTAGCTTCGATTATTTCGGCCTTGCTCGGCGATTACGTGGAGGCCGCGGCCATTATGGCAATCGTCGTACTCAATGCGGTGCTCGGCATCGTCCAAGAACAACGCGCCGAGGAGGCATTGGCCGCCCTCAAGAAATTGGCCTCACCCGATGCACAGGTCTTGCGGGATGGACGCAGGCAATCTGTACCCTCATACAATCTTGTGCCAGGCGATATTGTGTTCCTTGAGGCAGGGAACTTTATTCCCGCGGACATACGCCTGCTGGAGGCGGTCAATCTGCGAGTAGAAGAAGCTTCGCTCACAGGCGAGTCGCTCCCAGTGCAGAAGAATGCAGCGAGCATACTAGATAAAAACGTTCCTCTCGGAGATCGAAAGAACACAGCTTTTATGGGTACTGTTGTTTCTTATGGGCGTGGACGTGGGGTGGTCACCAGCACCGGGATGCACACCCAGCTTGGCTTGATTGCTACTATGTTGCAGAACGTGGAGGCTGAAGATACGCCGCTCCAACAACGTCTCGATCAACTTGGCAGATCGCTCTCCATCGGATCACTTATTTTGGTGGCTGTGGTATTTCTTATTGCACTTATCAACTACACTGAAATTGGTCTGCTCTTTACAGGACCTCTGGCCTATATTAAGGAGTTTGCTGCGGAAATCACGGAAGTCTTCATCATCGCTGTTAGTCTTGCGATTGCAGCCGTGCCTGAGGGACTTCCGGCAGTTGTGACCATCTCCCTTGCTCTTGGGATGCGCGAGATGATCGGTCGTCACGCGCTGATCCGAAAACTGGCATCGGTGGAGACGCTTGGTTCTGCCACTACAATTTGTTCCGATAAAACTGGCACGTTGACCCAAAATGAAATGACCGTCACACGAATGTGGGTGGATGGTCAATTCTTCGATGTTACAGGAACGGGTTATATACCGAAGGGTGAATTTAGAATAGATGGCAAAACAGTTAATATCAAAGATTATCCGGGAGTACTCACCGCGTTGTGGCTTGGTTTGTTGAATAATGATGCTGAAATTGAAATTACAGGGGAGAGCGAGGAGAATAAAACCTATCGTATTGTAGGCGATCCAACCGAAGGTGCATTGGTCGTCGCGGCAGCCAAAGCTGGCGCGATTCACGTGGATATCAAGCAGGCCTACCCACGCGAAAATGAAGTACCGTTCGATTCCGAACGCAAGCGTATGATCACGATCCATGATGTTAGAGCACCACACCGGAATGACTTCTCACCATTTATCGATGAAAAGCACAAAGGTTGGGATGTGGTCACAATCAAAGGCGCGCCCGATATAGTACTTAACCTGTGTACGCAATATCAATGCTCAGATGATGAGGCCTGCCCGTTGACAGTTGAAGCTCGCAAGCAAATCCTCGAGGCAAACGAGGCCATGACTAAGGATGCTTTGCGTGTGCTGGGCGTAGCATATCGCCTCGTAATGGATGTTCCAGACAACCCGGATAATATCAAGGCCGAAGAACTCGAACAGGAACTGGTATTCGTTGGATTAATAGGCATGATTGATCCACCGCGCGAGGAAGTGAAACCCGCGCTAGAAAATGCGCGCCGTGCGGGCATCCGAACCGTGATGATCACCGGTGATTTCCCAAACACTGCGCGGGCGATTGCAGAGGCAATAGGTTTACTGCGGCCTGGACATAAGGTCCATACGGGAACAGAACTGGACCGCATGTCGGATAGAGAGTTGAAGGATGAGATCGAAGTCACTGATGTATTTGCCCGTGTTTCTCCTGAACACAAGCTGCGCATCGTAGATGCGTTGCAGGCGAACGATGAAGTTGTGGCAATGACCGGCGATGGGGTCAATGATGCGCCCGCGATCAAGCGTGCAGACATCGGTGTGGCAATGGGCATCACTGGAACGGATGTAGCGAAGGAAACCGCAGATATGGTGCTGACCGACGATAACTATGTAAGTATCGTCGCGGCGGTGGAACAGGGTCGCATCATTTATGGCAACATTCGCAAGTTTGTATTCTTTCTGCTCTCATCAAATGTGGCCGAGATCATGATCATTTTTCTGGCGACGCTAGCAGGCTTGCCCGCCCCGCTGACTGCGATCCAATTATTATGGCTCAATTTGATTACAGATGGCGCGCCTGCCCTCGCGCTTGCGATGGAAAAAGGTGACCCTGATATTATGGATCGAAAGCCGCGCTCAAAAAATGAGCCTATTATCAATCGCAGCATGGGATTAGGGATTGTTATTCAGACCATTGTGCAGACTAGCGCCGTTTTGTTTGCGTTTGGCCTTGGCCTAATCTGGCATTTGGAAGCTGGCGCGCAAATCCCCGCTGGAATGAATACGATTGCCTACTTATTCCAACATGATTGGCGCGGCGTGGATGTGCGAACCGCGGAAACGATGGCGTTCGTTACGCTGTCATTGTGTGAGTTATTTCGTGCTTATACAGTTCGCTCCGAACGGGCTTCCCTCTTAAAGATAGGCATCTTCTCCAACAAATGGATGCAATATGCTGTCGGTCTTTCGATTAGCCTTCTGATCATCGTGTGTGCGGTGCCATTTCTGCAACCGATCTTCAACACACACTTTCTAAGCCTAGGTGAATGGAGTATTGTAATCGGGCTTGCAATCATGCCTGCCGTGGCGGAGGAAATTACAAAATTCTTCCTACGAAGAATTGAGCCAAAAGTGGCAAGTGCCTGAAAAAGAATAAAAGCTCAACACCTTAAAGAAAATCTCCCGCGGGTGCGGGAGATTTTTGGGTTAGACGGACGTAAGGCTGGTATTGATACTGCTGAAAATATTTCCCATAGCAGGGCCCATCATTAGCAATGCAGCAAAAACAACAATGGCAACTAAAAGAATAAGAAATGCGTACTCGACCAGGCCTTGTCCCTTCTCAAGCTTATCCAGCTTCCCCACCTCCTTTCCTGCTTATAATCCCAAACAGCAAATAAATAGGTTAGCAGAGTCAATTTTACAGGACAATCGCCAGTTTTGAAAGGTTAAATAACCTCTTATGCTGAACCTGTGGTAGCTAACGTAAAACGATGCAATCGCAGTTCACTCTCGTGTGCCAGCCCACGAATCCCTTGCATCATGTTTTGAGAAATGGACCGAACATGCACTTTATCTTCAGGGTTCCCTTCAAAACGAATAGACTTGCCAACTGTAACACTATAAGGACCGCGCAAATACCAATATCCTGTCGTTTGTTTACCACTCAATTTTGATGATATCTTCCAGCTTTTCTCACGCGGCAAGTAAATCCCAACCGGAATGACAGGCACTCCTGTGCTGAGCGCCAAACGCGCTGCCCCCGTGTGTGGCTTATGATAGCCACCCCCTTGTGGACTGAACGTTCCTTCCGGGAAAATACCTACGGAGTGACCCGCTTTTAACAAATCATGGGCCTTTTCTAAGGCCTGCCCGCCCTGACCAGGGTTGACCGGAATCTGTCCTATCTTATGAAGATAAGAACCGAATAAAGGAACGGAAAATGCATTGGCCGAAATCATAACGCTCATCGGCTGGCGGGAAAGCAAATGAATCAAAAACGGATCAGTTGCACTAGGATGGTTGGCAATATAAAGTTTCGCACCATCGGGTGGCTGCGCGTGCCAGTGAACATCCATGTGCAGCCACATGATTGAATAAGTGCGGACTACAGCACGGGTAAGTAAATAAAGGATGTTATTATACAAAGTTGCTTCCTATAAGGGATACAGGATAACACACAATGTCTCCCATTCGATGCTTGGATTACAAAAATAACAGGTGCCAGAATGTGGTATTCTTTGCCGGCATATGTATGAGATAAATTTTGGAGGTTCCAATGGCTGATAAATCCCTTGCTGAAAAGATGAAGCTCAAAAGGGGAATGCACGCCGCGCTGGTGAATTCACCGTCAGGATATCGGGATCAACTGTCGGCGCCGTCCGAGGCGGAGATATCCAACCGCCTCGAGTCCGGACCTTTTGACTGGGTCCAGGTTTTCATCAAATCCAAAGCGGAATTAGAGTCTCTCGTCCCTCTTCTCGCCAAAGCTTTGAAACCCGCCAGCCTGTTATGGGTCACTTTCCCCAAAGGTACATCCAAAATCCAAACGACCTGACCCGCGATAAAGGCTGGGAATCTCTTCGGCCTCTCGATTTGAAATGGATCAATCTAATCTCCATAAACGAGACCTGGTCTGCATTTTCGTTGAGACCGTATAAAGAGGGAGAGGCGCGGCAGGCGTTCCGTTAAAGCAGAGTCAAAAGATAAAAACGATGAGACCTACCAGATAACCATTTTGGTAAGTCTCTTTTTGTAGGTTTATCAGCAGACGGTGCCTACCGCGTAAGAGGCACTTGCTTCCAAACTGCTTATATTTCCTTACCCGTATAAATTCCTAATCCTATCTTAATCAAAAAATTAATCCTCTGCCCACTAACTTACGTACATTACATAAGAGTATTAGGGAGCTTTCCAGCTAGCCTGTAAAGCCTCTAATGGCGCAATTTCCTTGAATTGAACCAATTTGAAAGGAGTTCAAAATGTTCAAATTCAATAGTCGTATGGCAAAGACTAGTCTCGCGTTGCTCTTAGTAGTGGTGATAGTATTCATTCCTATGAGCATTGCATTTGCGGGTCAACCAGGCGTGGAGTGCGACGACTTCGCTCAGAGACCTGGTCATTCCGACACTGCTCCTGGTTCTGCTTTTAATGAGGATGGCATGTCAGGAACAGTCTATGCTGGTGAGCAACCGCAAAATTCAGTAAATCCTCATTCAGTCTCACAGTATGATGTGGCTTGCGAGAAAGTTTCACAACCTTAATGGTTTAAAAGCCGATAGTTATCTCCTTGTGCTGCAACTTTCTCTTGCAGTACTGGGGGAGTCTTATTCAGTCACAGGCGAATAACCTGTGACTGAATTTTAAAGACTATATGTATCTGCCAGTGGAGGGATTAGATAGAACAGGGCGAGAGAAATATCTTGATTTTAAAACCCTTCTCACCGCTAGATATAAACAAGCAGGTCGGCTCGATATCGAACCGACCTGCTTCATGTGGCTAAGTATGTTTTACTTCACCAAATTTCTTAACACCGTATGCAGAATTCCGTCGTTACGATAATAGTTGACTTCAACTTCAGTATTTAATAGCGCAGTAACCTTGAATTCAACAATTGTCTCGTCAATCTTCTTCGCCTTCACGGTGAGAATGCTCTTTGGCGCCATCGTATCACTCAAGCCTTCAATGCTGTAGATTTCCGTGCCATCCAAGCCAAGCGATTCAGCGTTCTGTCCATCCATGTATTTGAGCGGAAGCACACCCATGCCTACCAGATTTGAACGGTGTATCCGTTCAAAGGACTCGGCAATCACGGCTTTCACACCTTGTAGTAATGGACCTTTAGCGGCCCAGTCGCGGCTGGAGCCCGACCCGTATTCCTTGCCTGCCAAGACAATCGAAGGCACGCCTTCGCTTTGATATTTCATAGCCGCGTCGTATATGGGCATGACTGTGCCCTCAGGCAAATGCATCGTCCAGTTGCCTTCTTTCGGAGCGACGAGCAGATTCGTCAAACGGATATTTGCGAAAGTGCCGCGCGCCATCACGAGGTCATTACCGCGACGCGAGCCATACGAGTTGAAATCCTTGGGTTGGATCCCTCGCTCTTGCAAGAATTTTCCGGCGGGAGAATCCACAGCGATATTGCCTGCTGGCGAAATGTGGTCGGTGGTGATTGAGTCACCGAACATGCCCAACACGCGCGCACTATAAATATTGCTCACGGAAGACACATCCAACGTCAGACTTTGGAAGTAAGGTGGATGATGAATATAAGTGGAAGCATCATCCCATTCGTACAACTCGCCACCAGAGACTTTAATATCCTTCCATATCTCAGAGCCTTCAAACACACTGGCATATTTGTCCTTGAACATTTCGGATTGTAGGCTCCGACCGACGGTCTCTGCGATCTCCTGTTGTGTCGGCCAGATATCGTGCAGATATACGGGCTGGCCGTCACTGGCTGTGCCAAGAGGTTCTTTATCCAGATCGATATCCACAGTACCAGCTAATGCATAAGCGACGACAAGCGGCGGTGATGCCAGGAAGTTAGCCTTGACGAGAGGATGTACGCGCCCCTCAAAGTTACGGTTCCCCGAAAGGACAGCCGCAGCAACTAGATCGCTACCTGTCACAGCTTTAGAAACTTCGCCTGAGAGTGGGCCGCTATTGCCGATACAAGTGGTACAGCCATATGCAATAACGTTGAAACCAAGTTTAGCCAGTGGGTCAATTAGATTGGCTTGCCTGAGATATTCGGTCACTACACGTGAACCGGGTGCAAGGCTGGTCTTGACATAAGGCTTAACATTCAGGCCTCTCTCAACAGCCTTCTTGGCTAGCAGACCTGCGGCGACCATCACGGACGGGTTGCTTGTATTTGTACAGGATGTAATTGCGGCAATCACGACTGCACCATGCGTCATCTTCATCGAGCCGCCGTTGGTGCCAAAGGTGGCTTCCACTTCGACCGCTTCAGGCGTGAGTTCATAGCCTCGCTCTTTAACAGGCATCGTCAAAGTCTTTTGGAATGTCTCTTTGAGCTCAGACATCGGTACGCGATCCTGTGGACGCTTGGGTCCGGCCAAAGAGGGCACAACAGACGCAAGGTCCAGTTCGAGCATATCGGTAAATTCAGGGTCAGGCGTGGACGGGTCGCGGAAGAGTCCTTGGGCGCGGCAGTAGGCTTCAGTTAATGCAATCTGTTCTTCAGAGCGACTGGTCAACTTCATATAGCGCAGCGTTTCGGCGTCCACTGGGAAGTAGCCAACGGTTGCACCGTATTCGGGAGCCATGTTGCCGATTGTGGCACGATCAGGGAGAGACATCGAATCAAGTCCGGTGCCAAAGAACTCGACAAATTTATCAACCACACCCTTCTTGCGCAGCATCTGCGTAACAGTGAGGACGAGATCTGTGGCAGTAACGCCATCGCGCAGCTTGCCATGAAGCTTGAAACCAATCACATCGGGCAGGAGCATGTCCATGGGCTGCCCGAGCATCACGGCTTCGGCTTCAATGCCGCCTACACCCCAGCCTAACACGCCGAGGCCGTTGATCATCGTGGTATGTGAGTCGGTGCCAATGAGGGTATCGGGGAAAGCAAGTAAACCTTCTGAAGGTTCAGAACCTTCGGAAGGTTTTGTTATTACAACGCTGGCAAGATATTCAAGGTTGACTTGATGCACGATTCCCGTCATTGGTGGGACGACGCGGAAATTGCTAAACGCCTTTTGTCCCCATTTCAAAAATTCATAGCGTTCGCGGTTGCGCTGAAATTCAACTTCGGTGTTGCGCTGGAGGGCATCCTGCGTGGCAAAGAAATCAACTTGCACAGAATGGTCGATGACCAGATCTACTGGCACGAGCGGATTGATCTTTCTCGGATCACCGCCAAGACGGGCAACTGCCGCGCGCATCGCAGCAAGATCCACAACCGCAGGGACTCCGGTGAAATCTTGCATAACGACACGGGCGGGCAAAAACGGAATGCCAGGACGGCCTCCCACCCCCCTCTGTCCCCCCTGCAGGGGGGATGAAAGGAGGGTCGGGGTCCATCCAGCAATATTCTTTACATCTTGTTGGGTAATCTCTCTATCGTTGCATTGACGCAACGCGGCCTCGAGCATAATGCGGATCGAGAAAGGTATTTTGCTGAGTTGAGTCAGTCCGGCCTTTTCGAGCGCATCGAGGCGAAAGATAGTGTATTGCTTTGTCCCTACCTTGAGCGAGTCGCGGGAATTAAAAAAATCTTGCATAGGATACTCCTTTGGTGATGAGAATTTAGTAGAGAATGCTCTCTACACTCACACCACAACTTTGCGAAGAACACAAAGGAGCGCCTTTGATATCCTTGCCCATCCTAGATGTAATCTGGAAGGGTTTCTGTGGTGGATTAACCTGAATTACATTTTCATTTCTTTCTTCAAACCTGTAACTAATTCTTCTTTTTCTTTCTCAGCCAAAAACGCGGACTGAGCCGCATTGATCACGCATTGCCCTAAGACATTCATGGGCACTTTCAAATCTTCACCAACGCGTTGATATTCATGTGTAAGCGTGATGCGAGAAACAGACGGATCATCGGTGTTGACTGTTGTCTTTAAGCCCGCTTCAAGCATACGCGGGAAAGGGTGTTCAGTCAAAGACTTTATAACACCGGACTGATAATTACTTGTTACACATACTTCAAATGCTGCACCGCGCTCACATGCCAACGCGACGACCACTTGATCCTCCAGCACACGCACGCCATGGCCAATGCGTTCCGCACCTAGTTCTTCAATCGCTTCGCGTACATTGTGTGCTGGCCCCCACTCACCTGCGTGGATAGTAATATGCAGACCCGCTTGACGAGCTTCCTTGAACAAGCCTGCAAAGGGCATTGCAGGAAATTCGGCTTCATTCCCAGCCAGATCAATGCCACCCATACCATCGTTGACATGTTCGGCTGCAAGCCATGCTACCTGCTCAGCTAATTCAAGCGACTCGTGACGATTTACCGATGCAATCAAACCAACTTTGATTTGATGTTTCTTTCCCGCATCCATAGCACTGGTCAATACCCAGTCCATTACATCGTGGAGGGGAAACCCTTCAGCGCGGCTCAGGGCCACTGGCGTAAAACGCAACTCAAGATAGCGTATGTTGTCCCTGGCAGCATCTTCGACCGCTTCGCGCGTGATGCGGTGAATCACCTCGGGCGATCTGTAAAACAATCGCAGGGTTTTAAATTTTTCGAGGAAATTAGCGAAGGTCAGCGGGTCCTGGTCCTGTACTTGCACAAGTCCGCTTAAGCTAAGCATGCTCGCAGGAACCGTCACACCGTGCTGGTGGGCAATCTCCACCATCGTTGACAAGCGCAATGACCCTTCCAGATGGCGATGCAGTTCCACCTTCGGCAGGGATAAGTATTTATTCTGTGGTACGGTTGCGTCAGGATACAACGGAACCTCTAATGACGTTTTCTCTTCTTTTTCTTCCCGCCTGCTTCTACAGTCCGTTGCCCAGAGGGGGCGGGAGCAGGTGTGTCGACGGTTTCGATCGGGGTAATTTCAACGCGGCGCGGCTGATATGCAAACGCCCTGCTGATGACAAGGCCGCGCACATCTTCCAGCAATTGCTGGAACATTTCAGAAGCCTTCGCCTTATATTGTACCAGCGGGTCACGCTGTGCGTAAGCTTCAAGGCCGATGGAAATGCGCAAGGCCTCGACCCTCGTTAGGTAATCTACCCACAACTCGGTAAACGCGTTCAACAACAATTGACGATGGACTTCATTGAGGACATAACGTCCAATTGACTCAACCAACAACGCCCGGTCAGACTCACTCAAACCTGTTGCCGTTTCATTGAGTCTTTCCTCCCCAAAAGCGACCTTCGCTGCAGGACCGAAGTCTGCGAGACGTGTGGCATTTTGACTCAAGCGCGCATATTCGCCCTGTCCAATGGCGTGCTGCAAAGCCTGTTCGGCCTCTTCGAGATGCTCAATCACATCCTCGACCAAATCATCGGCTTCGCGCCCATCCAACAATTGGGCTTCATAGAAAATATAGTTAAAGCGGCTGAATACTTGCTTGACCTGACGGTGAGTCCTTTGGTCAAAGACCGTACGGGCGGCTTGCGACAGCGATAAAAGTAGACGGAGTTTGGCAGTATCATCCACATCTCCATCTCGAGGCATGAGCACGTCAATGTCGCGAGGGATCTGTCCATTTTCACCGACGAGTCTTTCCTTCCTATTTGCCAAGGCTTCGCGCGCTGCATTGAGGATAATGCCTTCTAATTCATCCCAATCTGATGGCAGCGAGTTTTGCAACGGTAACTGCTCACCGAGACGATTCTGGATTGCGCCTATTAAGCGCGCCGCGGCAATTGCCGTCAATTGCTGCGAGACAATTTCCTGAATATCCTCTTTGACATCTTCAGGATCTTCAGCCAGCGTGCGCATTTGCTCGCTGTTCAATCTCAATGGTAGTCGCACCAATGCGTTAACTTCTTCCACTATTTTTTGCGCACGTGGAGCCTCTTCCATGTCGCGCAGGGTTTGGAAGTAAGTGTCAACCGCGTCCTCGCGGTCCAAAGTCTGTGTCTCTAGGCTTTCTTCGGTTTTCTCAATCAATGACTCGATTGCATGTAGCGTATGGGCGCTTTCGGATTCGATTGCATTTGAAACAACTTTTAAGGTCGAACGCCGGAGGTCTTCAGTGCTGATCTGATCGAGCAGCAGAGACAGGCCGAAGGTCGGGAAGAGGCGGTTATCCGACATAAAGGGCGGCTGTACTTGATCCAGCCATGCGATCAGTTTCCACGGGCCTTCTTCGTCAGCAAGTCCAAGGTCCACGCGCTTCTTCACCTCAGCGCGTATCATGCCAACCACATCTTCGTGTAAATCTTCTTTGACGAAGATACGGTCACGCTGGGAATAGATTTGCGCGCGCTGTTTGTTGAGCACATCGTCGTATTCAAGCAGATGTTTGCGGACGTCGAAGTTCGCGCCTTCGACGCGGGTCTGCGAGCTTTCAATAATATTGCTCACGAGCCGCACCTCAAGCGGAAGCGAATCATCCACCTTGAGGCGTTCCATCAAGCCACTAACTTGCTGACCTCCAAAGAGACGCATGAGGTCATCTTCGAGCGAGAGATAGAAACGCGACGAGCCGGGATCGCCCTGGCGTGCAGCACGACCGCGTAGCTGGTTATCAATACGGCGCGCCTCATGTCGTTCAGAGCCAATGACGTGCAAGCCGCCAAGTTCCTTCACACGTTCCATATCCACGAAATATTGCAGGAAGAGCTTGACTTCGGCATCATAAATGCCGTAATTGGATGGATCCACTTTTAACAGAGCCTGGCGTCGTTCTTCGAGGGTCATATCGAAGGGATCTTGATAGCCCGCCTTGCGAAGCACGCGATTGACCGCCGCGATAACTTCTTCTGCAAGGTCGCCACCGAGTTTGATATCCACACCACGGCCTGCCATATTGGTGGCAATCGTGACCGCGCCGAATGCGCCCGCGCTGGCAATGATTTGTGACTCTTCAGTATGCTTACGCGCGTTGAGCACTTGATGAGATACACCACCTTGTAGTACCGACTTCAGCCGGTTGGTATACTGCTCGTCCAATCTCAAGATGTCGAGAACGATTGGCAGGTTGGAGGGATCTTCGGGATTGATGTTGGTCAATCCAAACGGCTGAATAAATTTACGAAGCGCATCGGGTGTGATTTTTTCAAGCGGCTCATTGAACGGCACGAGTTCAGGGATCAGTCGTCCATCTTCTTCACGATTATTGGCTTGCACCCAAGTATGTCGCACCAATGCAATTTGTAAGAGACGCCGCACAGGCTCAGCTTTCAAGCGGTTTGATAATCTCTCAGATGACTCAACTGAAGTTGTACCAACCAGCATCGGCCGTCCCATTACGTGATAGCGGACGATCTCCAACACGATCGCACGTAGTTTGGTTTCTACCGTTCGGTAAATTACATCTGGATAATCTTTTCTTTTATAAAAGATGCGTTCGGCCCCCGCTACAAGAGAGGAAGCTTTACTGTCTCCATTAGAAGCTTGTTTGCTTACATAATATGAATACTGGTAGCCTTCATCGTCTTTGGCTTTTTGTTCTGCCAATGCTCCATCGGCGCGCAGGGATTGATATTCAAGATTCGTTGGAATCGGGCGCACTTCGATGTTGTAAATTTTGCTGAACTCCTCCGCTTCTGTTAACGCGGTACCCGTCATACCGGCTAGCTTTTTATACATACGGAAGTAATTCTGCAAAGTAATTGTTGCGTAGGTCACATTTTCCGGCTCGACCTTTACGCCCTCTTTGGCTTCCACAGCCTGATGCAAACCGTCACTCCAACGGCGGCCAGGCATAAGTCTTCCGGTGAACTCGTCCACGATGATGACCTTGCCTGCCTGCACGAGATAATCTTTGTTGCGGTGAAAGAGATATTGTGAGCGCAAAGCCTGTTCAAGATAACCCGTCATACGTGCTTGTTCAGGGGTTAGATCTTCAGGCCTGTCTGGGTCAAGAAGTTGTGTGCCTAAAATAGTTTCTACGTGCGCCACACCGACTTCGGTGAGACTCACCGTACGGTTTTTCTCATCGACTTCATAATCTTCAGGCTTCAACTGCTTCACTACCTGCGCCATCTTTCCATACCATTCTAGGTCACCAGAAGCAGGACCAGAGATAATGAGCGGCGTTCTCGCTTCATCAATCAATACATTGTCCACTTCATCCACGATTGCGTAGTGATGGCCGCGTTGCACACGGTCACTGAGACGCATGGTCATGTTATCGCGCAAGTAGTCAAAGCCAAATTCAGAATTTGTCCCATAGGTGACATCTGCCGCGTAAGCTTCCACGCGGTCAACCAAGTGCAAGTATTGCTGGTCTTCATGCGGAGACTCACGCTCGAAATCAACGATAAATGCCTTCTTGCCATTCTCTGTCGCTGCGGCCATTTGAAGCACGCCGACCGAGAGTCCCAGCATATTGAAAATTGGCGCCATCCAGCGCGCGTCACGGCGGGCGAGATAATCATTGACCGTGACGAGATGAGTCCCTTTGCCTATCAGTGCATTCAAATAAAGTGGAAGCGTTGCAACCAGCGTCTTACCTTCGCCGGTTTTCATTTCTGCGATAGATCCGCCATGCAAAACCGCGCCGCCGATCAATTGGACGTCATAGTGACGCAGGCCGATCGTCCGTTTGGATGCCTCGCGCACTGCCGCGAACGCCTCCGGCATAATCTCATCCAATGCCTCTTGCTGGATCTTGAACTGCTCAGCCTCATCTAGCCCCTCCACATTCCCTATCAACTCTGCCAGGCGAGCCCGAAATTCATCCGTTTTGGCGCGCAGCGCCTCATCAGACAAAGCCTCGAACTGTGGTTCGAAGGCATTGATTTGAATGACCAAATCGCTTAGTTTTTCAACCGTCTTTTTAGTGGGGTCACCCCCGAAAAGTTTAACAAAATTCTTGAGCATTCTTGTGCCACAATTTCCTTACTCTAAAGTAATTAGATTTATTTCAAAGACATTATTCAAGGTAGTCCTACCAACTCAGATAGTTGCCCCGCCCAAATTCCCCGCAGAAAGCGTGCGGGATTCCAGGCGCGGTTGCGGTACTTGACCTTTCGGGGAAAGATTATAGCATAGGGTACTTTACAGAGTGCCGCAGCTTCCACATAGACTGCACGGAGGCTGCGGTAGGCATTGTTTGCGTTTTGTAAGCAATTTTTGAGTAAACTCTTGCTATAATCCGTCCACTATTTGCAGAGGCGGTAATCAATAGAAAACAAAGTTATGCTCACTCCTCAATCTATACTCAAAACAACCTTTGGTTTTGATACCTTCCGCCCGCTTCAACGCGAGGTGATTGAAAATGTACTGGCGCGGCGTGATACTTTGGCAATCATGCCTACAGGCGGTGGAAAGTCTTTGTGTTACCAAATCCCATCGCTGGTGTTCGATGGGTTGACAGTTGTGGTCTCACCGCTCATCTCTTTGATGAAAGATCAAGTTGAACAACTGCGTGCCTTCGGTGTGCCAGCGCTCTTTTTGAACAGCTCACTCTCTCCGCAGGAATATCAGGAAAATATAGAATACGTGAAGCGTGGCGAAGTGAAGCTGCTTTACGTCGCGCCCGAAACACTGCTCACCCCGCGCATCTTCTCGCTTCTTTCCTCACTTCAAGTTGACCTATTCACAATTGACGAGGCTCATTGCATCTCAGAGTGGGGACATGACTTCCGACCTGAATATCGTCAACTTGTTGAAATACGACAACGCTTTCCGAAGGCGGCGTGCCTTGCACTCACAGCCACTGCAACGCCGCGCGTGCGGACCGATATCAGTTCCACGCTCAAATTTACGACAACAAATGAATTCGTCGCAAGTTTCAATCGCGAGAACCTTTACATCGAAGTCACGCCGAAGCGCGATGCAATGAAACAAACCATTCAATTCCTTGACCGCTTCAAAGATCAATCAGGCATTATCTACTGTTTCTCACGCAAGCAAGTGGACGAACTCGCCGCGTATCTCACGAGCAAAGGTTACTCCGTCCGCCCGTATCATGCGGGGCTGGAAGATTCTGAACGCCGCAGAAATCAAGAAGCCTTTATCCGCGACGATGCACAGATTATCGTGGCTACGATTGCATTCGGTATGGGCATTAACAAGCCTAATGTGCGCTTCATCATCCACTATGATTTACCAAAAAGCATCGAAGGCTATTACCAGGAGATTGGCCGTGCTGGGCGCGATGGCTTACCCGCACATTGTCTTCTGCTCTATAGTTATGCAGACGTCGCCAAGTTGAATTATTTTGTAGAGCAAAAAGAAGGTGAAGAACGGCGTGTGGCGATGCAACACTTGAATGCCATCGTGAAATACGCCGAAGATGAATTCAACTGCCGGCGAAAACCGCTGCTGACATACTTCGGTGAATCATTCTCTGCCAATAACTGCTCCAACTGTGATAACTGCACCTCAGCCCCAGCCGCGTTGACCGACGTCACAATCCCTGCTCAGAAACTACTCTCCTGCGTCAAACGAACAGGTGAGCGGTTCGGTGCAGTCCATATTGCCGATGTTTTAATTGGCTCAATGAATGAGAAGGTCGTAAAGTTTGGGCATGACAAAGTTTCCACGCATGGTATCGGCAAGGAACTGAACCAGAAGCAATGGACACACCTGGCGCGCCAACTCACACAAATGGGATATTTGAATCAGGATGGTGAATACCGTTCATTGAGTCTCAGCCCCAGAGCAATCGATGCACTTAAGAATCGCACAAAGATTTATGGGATGATCGAGGAAGTGCACGAACGTATAAAGAAAAATGGAAAGCAGAAAGTAGAGTTGGAATACAACAATGCTCTCTTTGCATTGCTTCGTTCCAAGCGCAAGGAAATGGCAGATGAATTGGGCGTGCCACCCTACGTCATCTTCTCGGATAAGACGCTGGTGGAAATGGCCGCATACTATCCACAATCAATGGCAAGCATGTTCGACATCAGTGGGGTAGGACAAGTCAAAGCACGCCAATATGGCGAAGCATTTCTTGGAGTCATTCAATCTTATTGTGCACAACATAAGATCGTAGAAAAGAAAAAAGAATCAGTCCGTGATAAAAGCGATGCGAACCGCAGATATTTCATTGTGGGCGAAGCGTTCAACGCCGGGGAAGGAATCGAAAGCCTGAGGGAACGATATCAGGTTTCCATCGGAACGATCATTGACCATTTAACGAGATATGCCGCGGCAGGGAATAAGCTTCGAAACAGCGACGAGTTCAAAGCGTACGCGTCCACATCAAAAGAAGAACAAGATGCTGTCTTTGCCGCATTCGATGAGCTGGGCACGGATTTTCTAAAGCCTATCTTCGATAGACTGAACGGGACGCTCAATTATGACAAGCTAAAAACCCTGCGTATTATCTATTTGTGTCAATAACGATAAATTTATCCTTGCTTATAAAAAGAATGCCGATCTATGATCGGCATTCTAAATAATTTCTGCCCCCTTGCTCCCCCTATTACGGGATTCCCCTAAACTATGCGGAAAAAAATATAAGAGCATAGTACTATTAGACACATTGTAATGGCATAAGTTTTTACGTTCAATAGACACACATCTTTTCTAGATAGGCATTTGTACTGATTTTTGCATACTCTATCGGATGGGTCTAAATATAAGTACGCTCTCTACTAGTTTTAAAACATCTAGCGCGAGTATTGGTGAATAAAACTGATTCTAGACGATAATCAAAGCGCCGAAAATTTCTGGGTGCGCTTCACTTTCCTCCGCTTAGCATGGTTTTACCATCCAGCGCCTGTGCCTCCCCAAGACAGTGAAACGCACCCGATCTTAGTTCCCCCTTCCCCTTGAACCCCTTGCTTTGACAATCCCCTTGAGAATGATTGTCAAACGGAGGCGAATAATGACATGCTGCTAAAAACCATCGTTTATTCTATTTCAAATGAACCAAAATTCAATAGGCGATTGCTTTTCTCTCATAGGCATTTGTACTGTTTTCTTTAAAAGGCTTGAATCGGATGCAACTTTCTGATACCCTTGAAGTAATTAGTTAGCGGGAGCGTGTGATATGCCGGAAAAAATTCGAGTAACGATATTGGATGACCATCAAAGTATTGTGGATGGTTATGTTTATCGTTTAAGTAATCTTCCCCAAATTGAGGTGGTTGCGACAATCGCCGTCGGTGAGGCACTGGAACCAACGCTCAAAGAGCATCCTACGGATGTTTTACTGCTCGATGTCAACGTTCCAACATCTGCCAATAACCCAAATCCATATCCCATTCTGTATACTATCCCCAGGCTGCTCCAGCGTTACTCTGACTTGAGTATGTTAGTGATCTCTATGTATGCTGAACGCGGATTGATCCGCGGAGTAATAGACGCGGGAGCGGGTGGTTACATTCTCAAAGACGATCAGGCGGCCATTCGAGACCTGGCAAGCATCATAATCTCTGTTGCCAGCGGAGGCATTTACTTCAGCCATCAGGCTCTTCAACTCTTGACAAAACATCAAACGGGGGAAATTGGCGGTCCGCTAACTGCCCGACAACTGGAAGCGCTTTCGCTGTGCTTGTCTTATCCGAATAGCAAGACAGCGGAACTGGCACATAAAATGTCTGTGTCTAATTCTACGGTCCGCAACTTGCTCTCCAATGCTTATCTAAGATTAGGCGTGCACACGCGCGCAGCGGCCCTTGCAAGGGCACGCCAGTTGGGACTTATTACCCCAGATACTCCAACTGTGCCAAGGCATTCATCGTAATCGCCGGCTTTTCTATTGCATCGAAAAATTTCCATACAGGGGGATACTCGTTTCAACTAGGAAGTCGATCCGCTCGCTCAGAAACATTTCGTCACAACGCCGTAAAGCGTGCTCACTCAGCGCGATTTGGATAACATTTGTAAAAGCATTTTGAAGTTTTTTTCTTACGCTATAATCGCATTATTTCCTTTCTACCCCTTGTGCCGCAACCTCCGTTGAGTTTTGTGGAATTTGCGGTACTTGTACTGCGGCCTCCACGCAGTTTATGTGGAAGCTGCGCCACCCTGTAAGATCCCGTCAGTGAAATGATGGTTGCCATGAAATCAAATTCCTCCAGAAACTGGCGTCCAGTCGACCTGCTGATTTCATTTCTCGTATTTGGCATTTTGTTATGTTTTACTTATGCTTATCTTTTCGTAGACCCTTATGCGGGTTTTTACTTCAACCCTTCCGATGGCGAAATCCTGGAGATTTATGAAAACAAGGATGCTCCAACCGGCCTCAAAGTCGGTGATTTTATCGAAAAGATTGGCTCAATCACATGGGATGAGTACCATGATAAAAGGAATGTGAGTTTCTTCCAGGGTGTTCAAGTGGGGGATATACTGACGATCACCGTTCAGCGTGACGGAAAACTTATCTCCATCCCTTGGGTTTATCCAGGCTTCAACAAGACGGAATTCACAGGACGTTTTTTCAATGTTTGGTGGCTGGCATATGTCTTTTGGATTTTTGGTACAGCTGCCCAAATTGCCATGAGACCCAGAAATCTCCGCTGGCGATTATTGATCTCTGCCAACTATCTGACTGCGTTGTTCATCATCTTTGGCAATTTATCCGCTCGGCAGATCTGGATGAGTTCAGCTTTCCTGCATGCCGTAGCGTGGTTGATTTTGCCGGTATACATTCAATTCCACTGGATGTTTCCTACTCCCTTACGAAGCATCCCTCACTGGGCATGGATCGCTTTCTACGCTGCAAGCCTTGGCCTCGCCGCTGCAGAAGTTTTTCTACTCCTGCCAAGATCATTGTACTTTATTGCAGTGCTTTTGGCTTTGGTCGGGAGCATGATCCTTTTGTTCGTCCAATTTTTCCGTAGTCCGACCCAGCGCGGCACAATCAGAATATTGCTGGCTGGAGCACTGCTCGCTCTCCTACCCACAATTATTGTAAGCGTGCTTGGGAGCAATGGACGAATTCCTCAGATCGGACCTCTGTCCCTTTTGGCTTTGCCAATCATGCCTGCAACATATTTTTACGCCGTATATCGTAGCCATCTTGGGGGATTGGAATTACGTTCTAATCGAGCAATCTCAATATATGCTTTCCTAATTCTTTTGGGGACCGCGCTTCTGATTCTCATGGGGTTTATTAGTTCTGTGAACATTTCTCAGGAAACAACGATCTTTGTCTTAATCATAATTGCCGTGATAATGGCTTGGCTCACGATTCATCTCTTTCCCGCCTTCCAGGTATTTGCCGAAAGACACGTTCTGGGCATCAGATTCTCCTATGGAAACCTTCTCGAGATCTATTCTGCCCGCATTACGACCAGCACATCTCTTTCTAGTTTGTTAGAGCTTTTAAGTGATGAGGTTTTTCCGAGTCTGTTGATCCGCCAGTTTATGTTTCTGCAATTAGAGAACGGGATTCCCAAAATACTCCTCGCCTCAGCAGGAGTGACTGAGGAACAGCCTCCGATTAAAGAGGCTCTTCCCGATCCTGAGACCTTACCCGGAAAATATCCTTCCACTAGTCTAGATGGTCGCAATCAAAACCATCCTTGGGCCAGACTCACATTGCCCCTCTATTTAGGAGAGGATCTGATCGGCCTTTGGCTACTCGGCCGCCGTGATCCAGATGACACATACTCACAGGCGGAGATTCCAATCCTACAATCGCTTGCCAACCAGACAGCTATTGCTTTGAGCAATATCATACAGACTGAACGCCTGCGCAAGATGTATGAAAACGATATTGAACGAAACGAGAAGAGCCGCCTTCAGCTTGCTCTGGACTTGCACGACAGCGTCCTCAATCAACTGGCTGTGCTGCGCTTAAGTGTTGACGACGCTCATATTTCCCCGAACTTCTTGAATGCCTACGAGGAAGTAACTCGACGCCTGCGCGAGATAGTCACGGACCTGCGTCCACCGATGTTAACCTATGGCTTGAAGTCTGCTATCCAAGAACTGGCTGACAACCTGATGGAACGCAGTAAGGATACTGTGAATATAGGAATTGATCTCAAGACTAAGGACGAGGTCCGATATGCAGAAAATATGGAACACCATCTCTACCGTATCGTACAAGAGTCTTGCGAAAACGCTATGCGACACGGGAAATCCGAAAATATCACGATTTCCGGACGTTTGGATCCTCAGGTCATACAACTGGTGATTGAAGATGATGGAAGCGGTTTTGAAGTTGGGGAGAATCTGAACCTGGAGTCGCTGCTTGCCAACAAACACTTTGGTCTAGCGGGAATAATGGAACGCGCTAATCTGATTGGCGCAGAATTTAGTATCAACTCTGCGCCGGGGAGAGGAGCGAGGGTTAGAGTCGTTTGGAAGCCGGATCAGCTAAAAGACCAGTCATGAAGCGCTACTTAGAAATCGAATAGACAATCAAACTTGTAAGCTTTTAGTACACTCATCTTCTTGACGTTAGAACGCATGTTCTAATGAAGCGCTACTTAGAAATCGAATAGACAATCAAACTTGTAAGCTTTTAGTACACTCATCTTCTTGACGTTAGAACGCATGTTCTAATATAATACTCATATGACCCTGCGTGATCGAATCTGGTATTTCTTTTACCAGGTTGGCCTCTTCCGCGACCCCAGCCCTCGACATTATTATTTGGATGAGAGCTTACATACTACTTTAAAGACTCTCTCAAAACATGAGGGTAGGCCTGTAGAAGAATTCACCGCAGATTTACTTTCTGCTGGCCTCACAGAATATTACTCAACCGACAAGGTTTGGGAAAAATGGCAAGCACTGTCTGCACGCGAGAAAGATGTGGTTGCATTCGCCTGCCTGGGATATACCAACCGTCAAATCGGAGCCCGCTTGAAGGTCTCGCCGGAAACAGTGAAAACACATCTGCATAATGCATTGGTCAAATTCGGCATCCACAATCGAACGGAACTTCGTCTCATCCTCGAAAAGTGGGATTTCTCCGCGTGGGAACAGCAGAGATAGTTATTCTGATACGATCGAGACCATATATACCTCACCCATCATAGTTAAACTAAAATCCCCCGCATTTTCCCCCATGCGGGGATTTTTGATTTCAATCAGCAGATGTAGAGTTGGACCATGGAAACCACATCGCTTCTCAAAAAGGGCAGGCTAATCGTCATCGTTGCACCACGAGCCGTTTCCGAAGTGGGGTCTGAACTGATTGCTGAGATTGCTCTATGCGGCCCGCTCACCGTTCTGGATGCAGGCAATCGTTGCGCTCCCTATCGAATTGCCCAGCACTTGCGCCATAAAACATCTTCGGTCGAAACGATTGTAAAAAGGATCTTTATCCGCCGCGCATTTACCTGCCATCAGGTTCTTGAGTTATTCGCTAGCACACCGCCATTGAACTATCCCTGTGTTGTGCTCGATATGCTTGCCACATTCTACGACGAGCAGATTCCCGATCACGAAATATCAAAATGCTTCGATGGCTGTTTACAAAACCTGAACCGCACTTGCCTCCCGGCTCCCATGGTTATGATACTGAACGTGCCTCCCAATACCAGCCGCGCGTTCCTCTTTGAAAATCTTTGCAACCGGGCAGATCACTTATGGACTCTGGAAACACAAGCTACTCCAATCCTTCAGCCTGCCTTGTTCTAACCATGGGACGTACCCTCCCGACTATTTCAAGTCAGTTCGATGAGACGGCCGCGCAATTATCCCGTTTTCGACGCGGATTGCGCCGCTCTGACCAGCTCGTGCTGGATGATTTACTCGCCTCCGCGCGCCAACATTTGCCTGCTGCGGCCCTCGCCGCGCATTTATTGCCCTTTGAGGTTTTTCTGCTATCCATGCTCATCGAAGAGCATAAAGAAGTGATGCGATTCAGGTTGAACAGTATCATGCAAACAGAATTGATCCAACTTAAAGGCTGGCTGCTAGATCTTTATCCCGGTCACAACGGTGGGTTGACCTTATGGCTTATGGGAGAAGACGGCAAACGTTATCAATTATGGCAGGACTTCCCGGTCACGTTTTATGCTGCAGGAGAGAACACCTGCCTACGTGCACTATGGAAGTGGTTGGAAGCGCAATCCGTTCATGTGAAACTGGAACGGGCACAACGGCGTGATTTATTTGCAGGAGAAACCACCGTCTTATCTATCCAGGTGCGCGACCCGATTAAACAGCCGTGGTTATTTGCGGAAATAAACAGAGTCTTCCCTCAGTTAACTTACTTTGATGCTGATATTTCCATATTTTTGCGCCACGCGGCTCGCTACCATACATTTCCATTTGCTTCTTGCCGGATCCAAATGGATGAAAACCACAAGGTGTATGACTTGGTGGTACTCAACTCACCCTGGCACAATGACCAGGAACTGCCACCCATCCGAATGGTCGCGTTTGAACCGGATGCAGATCCAGCACATGCTTTTCCATCAAAGATCATCACACGGACAGCCAACAGTCAAACCGCCATGCCTCTCGAGCCTGCCAGGGCGCTGATCGTTCATATCAATTCAATTCTCTCCAAATACGATCCTGACCTGATTTTGACAGCACATGGAGATACATGGTTATTTCAACATCTCTTAAAACTGGCGAAAAAAGTAAACATTCCTTTAAATTTAAATCGCGATCCTGACAGTCCAACAGTCTATAAATCAGAGCGTTCATATTTTGCTTATGGGCAGGTAATTTATCGTGGCGGTCAAATCCATCTCAAAGGACGCCTGCACCTCGATATTACCAATACGGTCATGTATCATGATTATGGTCTGGAAGGTGTGTGGGAACTGGCGCGCATCACGTCGCTGCCTGTACAAACAGCCGCGCGGGTTTCACCAGGTACGGGAATTTCATCCATGCAAATTGTGAATGCCTTGAAAAGTGAAATACTCATCCCCTGGCGTAAGCAGCAGGCTGAATATCCAAAATCCATTCTGGAATTGGTACGTTCTGATATGGGCGGACTGGTCTTTCAACCAACAATCGGCTTGCACAAAGATGTCGCTGAAATTGACTTTGTATCTATGTACCCAACTATCATGGAAAGATTCAATATTTCTCCAGAAACGATTATCCCGGGCATCACAGATCCTAAAACGGGACTTCCCTGCACGAAAATGAATACCGGCTTAATCCCACAAACTTTAAAACCTCTGCTGGAAAAACGCATTGGCTTGAAGGCAGAACTTGCATCCATGTCCAAATGGGATTACCGCTACGCAACCTACAAAGCGCGCTCTTCCGCGCATAAGTGGTTACTGGTCACTTGCTTTGGATATCTTGGCTACAAAAACGCGCGCTTCGGGCGAATCGAGGCACATGAGGCCGTCACAGCTTATGGGCGCGAAGCACTCTTAAGGGCTAAAGAAGCCGCAGAAGACCTCGGCTTCGAAGTATTGCATTTATATGTCGACGGTATGTGGGTCAAGAAGAAAGGATGCAGGGAGGTAAAAGATTTCCAGCCATTGCTGGATAAAATCCTAGCAGACACGAACCTCCCCATTTCTCTCGATGGAATATATCGCTGGATAGCCTTTCTGCCATCCAGAAGAGATTCACGCGTGCCTGTCGCCAACCGTTATTTTGGCGTCTTTCAAAACGGGGAGATTAAAACCAGGGGCATCGAACTGCGACGTCACGACACACCGCATTTTATTTCAGAGACCCAGCACGAGATTCTCAACCTGTTTGCATCTTCGCTCGATATAAGTGCATCCCTAATAAAAGCATACAGTCTCGTACGTCAAAGGATTCTTGATCTAAATAAATACCGAATCGCGCTTGAGAAACTATTAGTGACACAAACTTTGAGTCGAACGTTAGATGAATATCAGGCCAATTCCCCGCTTCGTATCGCGGTAGGACAACTACAAACGGTAAATAAATTCATCCGCCCAGGACAACGCGTCCGGTTTTTGTATACGCGAGGTAGCCCGGGCGTTCATGCTTGGGACCTGCCAACTGTCCCCGCCCCGAATTGCATCAATGCCCTCGAATATCAAAAGCTTCTCTTTAGAGCTGTGGAAACCGTTCTTACACCTTTTGATGTTTCAATAGATAAAATAAGACAGCATGTGTTTGGGAATGCAGTTCAACTTCTTTTGGGAGTCTGAGGTTTGAACTCTCTTAGAGAAGTTGCGGCACTAGATGCTATCTACCATCTCCATAAACACAGGAACAATATTCCGGTCAAAATGTTGCCCTGCTTCCGCGCCGATATATTCCAGCGTATCGTCTTCAGACCATGCTTTGCGATAAGGGCGATCTGACCTGAGCGCGTCGTAGACGTCAATCAGAGCAAAGATGCGCGCTGCAAGCGGTATCTGCTCTTCTGCGAGTCCATCGGGATACCCACTACCATCCCATTTTTCATGATGAGAGCGAGGGATATCAAGAGCAGGAGCAAGATATGAAATAGGTGATAGTAATTGAACGGCAATCTGTGGGTGGCGCCGCATGATAGTCCACTCTTCATCTGTCAATGGCCCGGGTTTAAGCAAGATGCTGTCTGGGATGGAAACTTTACCAATATCGTGCAGCATCGCTCCGCGGCGAATATGGGGCAACTCAGTATCCGGCACACCCATCCTGCGAGCCAGCCGCAGGGTCATGTCAGTGACGCGACGGGTGTGGTCTTCCGTTTCTTTATCGCGAAGATCAAGGGCACGTGACCAGCCCTCGATTGTTTTGTCATAGGCCAGTTTTAATTCGGTATTTGACCATTGCAGGTCTTTGAACATCATGGCATTGTCAATCGCGATGGCAGCCTGACCAGCTAGCATATCCATGAAATTCAGCCAATCTGAATCAGCAGCAAGGGGGGCACGATGGAATATTTCCAACACACCTAATGACTCTCCCTTTGAGATCAGGGGGACGGCATAATAAGCGACAAAATTTTCTTTGCTGAAGATAGGGGAACGCAAAAAGTCCGTTTGGCGTGATTGCAAATTCGCAATATGAAGCACTCGGCGCTCTAAGATCGCCCGCCCGGCATATCCTTCTCCCAACTTCAAACGCGTGTGTTGTAAGGCAGATGTTGTAAACCCAGAGCTCGAAGCATAATCAAGCATTTGCATGTGTGGGTCCAACAACAAAATGGACGCTGCGTCAATATTCAATTGCTGGCGGAGATGATCTAGGATCACCGAGAGTGTCACATTTAAATTTGAACCGGAGGTGATCGCAAGATCAATGGCACGAAGCGCCGCCAGTTGATCTAACTGCCGCTTGATCCTTATTTCGAAGCTTTTATGCTTGGTAATGTTACGTACGAACACAATTGTCTGTTGGTTTGCAAACGGAACAAGGCGAGATTCATACCAGTTTTCACCTGTGGGAGCAGGAAGCATATATTCAAAAAGAGCAAAGTTGCCCTCACTGTGAAGGCGGCGAAGTGCATTCTCAAATTTTTGCCGGATTGCAGGAGGAAAGATATCCTGAAACTTCACATGAACTAATTTCTCAGGGGAGATATATAATTGCGCCCCGTTCCCGACTTTGTAATCAAGAATTCTTCCATCATGGTCAAGAACAAATAATAGATCATCGAAGGCTTGAAACATAGCATCCAGCCTTTGTCCAGAGCTAGGCAAGTTTTGCGGAGAGGGTTCTATAGTCATTTCTATGCCTAAACGCGGACGCGGGCGCGGCAACTCCCTTCTTGCCGCGCCCCCTGCTCCACCGCGCCACTCAGGTTAACATCAGTGCAAATAGATAGCTTGTAAAAATCTGATGCCTCTTAGCAGTTAGTATTGAGACCCGAGCGATCTACTCACCTCGCGTGCCAGCTCAGAGAGCGTATTAGCACGGATCGAAATAATCAATTCCTGTTCTTCTTTGCTTAATAAAAAGGCTTCACCCATGTATCCTTTTTGGAGGGCAGTATGGGGATCGTGCAAGAGCATTTCGCGGAATTGTTGATTGACAACCGCGGCAGCAAACACACGACTCAAGCCAGAAGAAATGGTCACAAGCGGGGCTTGACCGACTTGAAAAGCACGTTGATATGTAATTGGAGCAATCATGATAAAGCACCTTTATTCGTTGAATATTCAGGTTTTCCCTGATAAGCAAGCAACCAGAAAACACCGATCGCGATCAAAACGTCCCCGAGGCTGAATGCCACTAGATAAGGGGACCAGGTTGGGGGGAGAAAACGATCTGCCAACCACTCGAAGTGAGTATTTTCCGGGAGTAAGAGTATATCTTTTGTCCCGAAACGATCACCTAGGGAGATGTCCAGCAAAACTTCCTCTGGAACCAGCCGGCGTGCCGTTTGTAGGCTGATTGGCATAAAACCACCATTGGCTACCATAATTGCCAAATTCAGAGCAGATCCCAAAATCAGGATTGGCATTCCAGGCAAATGCCTGTTGAGCCAAGCAAAGGCCAGGAGAAGGATCTGTGAAGTCAATACACTGATGGCAGCCAACCAATCTGGTGTCCGCTCACGGGTGAACGGTAGATAGACAGCTATGAACTGTGGTAAGAAGGCGATGAATACCAGCCAGAAATAGCGTAGATCAGGTGGTTGGTAAGAACGATTGTAATAGCGTGCCCATCCGAAACCTGCCAATAAGCCGGTCACTATAGCCAGCAGCAGAATCACAGGCTATTTACCGACCTCCACCACCGTCATCTGGAGCGCCGAGGCCTAAGGCGAGCATGGCCAGGGTAAGAACAGCAAAGAAAAGCTGAATATGTTGGCGGTTGATTTTCTGGGCAGAGATAGTGAGAAGAGCAAGCTTGTTTAACATGGCGTAACTATCCTTTCTTTTGTCCTAAGCAACTTGAAGTTAATAATATATACCCCCAGGCTGCAAAACTGGCTTCAAAAAATAAAAAATCAGCCCAAATTTGGGCTGATTTTGATGGCAGGGATGTTCAAGCTTATTCAATCAAGCGTTGATAAAGGTTCTCGGTCTCTTTGGATGGTGGAAGATCGAGCAAACGTTTCAAAGCTTCAGCACAGGATTGAAACGAGTGCCTGATGGACTTACGATCACCTAAACGGTGATACACCTGCATCACCAAACGATACGCAGGCTCACAAACAGGGTCACATTCTATAGCACGCTGGCAGGCAGCGATGGATCTTTCGAATTGAGCCTCCCGAAAACACAAATCTGCCAGGGTTAGCAGGGCATTAAGATACAGCTTGTTCAAGCGCTCCCGTTCAGGAATTACCCAATCGGGATACATATCGTCCAGATAAGGACCGCGTACCAGATCAACTGCATTTTGATAAAGCTCAATTTGCTCGCTCGTAGATTCCGTTGATTTGGCTTTGGATAAATACGTTTCAAACGCTTCCACATCATATTCGTAATCCAAATCTCGATTGAACATATAAAACACATCTTCGAATACGATAGCTTCCTGCCCCACGGCCCTGCGCAGACGATAGATTTCATTTTTAAAGCGAAGCTTCAATTTGGATGGTTCGTACACATCCGGCCAAAGTACTTCAGCAATTTGTTCTTTGGTCAGCGGCTTTGATTTTGTCAAAAAATAGAAGAACAAGTCTCGTACGGATTGGGTCTGCCAATCTGACAAGGTTAAGGATTTCCCACCCACGCTGACAACCGAACGACCAAGTGCTTGAATCGTCAATCGAGGAACAGGTATCTGTATTACGCGCGCCTCCCGATGGAGCTGACGGCGGATTGAAGGCATTTTTTTCGAGAGACGTTCAGCGCGCACGAATAAATCACGAATCGAGCGTCCAATATCCGGATCTTTTTGCAAACCTTCCAGGCAATCACGCGCCTGCCGGACGGCGACAAGAACGACGTGAGCTACTCGTCCCAGATTTTCGAGAATTTTTTTTATTGCTTGTATGGCATCCTCGAGTCTGTCACTTTCATAATAAGCAGCCGCCAACCATAAATGTGCCATGGCACTTTCCGGTTCGCGTCCATCCTCAAGAAAATGGAGCTCAGCTTCCTTGAATTTACGAAGCGCATCCGCAGGTTTTTCTTCCAACATTTGAATGCGGCCATGCAGTAAATCGAGATGTCCATATTCATAATGGGATTGGCTCGATTTGACCGAATCCGCCACGGTTGCGAGTAGTTTACGCGCGCCTCCTACATCGTTCTGTAACAAAGCGAGATTTGCCTGAGCCAATTTGAGTGAGTGAAGCAGAAAGCGATCTTCCATTTCCTGAATGACTTCCGAGGCATGTTGATAATTTTGTGCCGCCACATCAAAATCTTCCAACTCTGCGTACAAATCTCCAAGCCCAATCGAAATTAAAGCATCCAGACGGATGTATCCACTACGTCTTGCACAGAGCAAGCCTTTCTCAAAAGCAAGGGAGGCCTTTTCATACTCTCCTTGAACATGATACATACCACCCATATTGTTCAAGAGACTAGCTTGCCACGAAAGATTGCCTTCTCTTTGCCAAATTTGCAATGCTTTTTCATAGGCAACACTGGCTTCTTTGTAATTTCCAGTAGCACGGTAAGCCATACCTGTTTCCATTAGCAATACAGGAATACTTAACACATCGTTTAAGCGGACGAAAATATCAAATGATCGTTCCAAGAACTCAACTGCTTGCTTAGCTTGACCCAATCGATATAAAGCAAGGCCCTTAACTCGCATAGCCTCCCCATAAAGGATTTGCAGATCGTCATTGGTTTCGGTTAAATTTATGACTTCTTCAGCATCGTGCAGGGACGCGTTGTAATCACCAAGGAAACGATAAGCTGTTGCGCGTCGTACTATGGCTAAAGTCAAACCAGATATATCCTCATCCTGACGAAATGCCTGTTCCGCTTGATTAAGAAGATCTAACCCCTCGCGCAGGTCGCCTTTCATATAAGCAATTGTCCCGCGGATCGAGAGCAGACCGGGCCGAATCCGCAAAAGAGAGGGTGGCAAATCTTTCAACCAGGCTTCTACTGTTAGTAACGCGCGCTGCAACATTGAAAAACCGGCGCGTTCAATCGCATCCGCTAAGATGCTGGCGTTGTTTAGTTTCTTATAAACATGATGCGCCTTCTCCCATTCACCCATTCCTTCATACGCCTCTCCCAAGCGAATCAAAATAGGTTTCACCTCTTCATGACACTCACGTTCAAAACGTGTCCGCAGAAAATCACGAAAGAGGTGATGGTAGCGCAACCATCGTCCGTCTGCGCCAACCGGCAGAGCGAACAAGTTGTTTTGAGTAATTGCATTGATCCAACCCTGCCAATCCTGTGGTTCTGAATATAAAGGAGCTAAAACTGTGCCGCAAAGTGTTGCGTCAAATTCATCCAAAAAAGAAGTGCGCAAGAGAAAATCGCGCAGAGCAGGAGGTTGACGATCCAATACTTGCTGGCCGAGATAATCGAACAGATCCACGCCTGTGGTCAGGCTTGGTCGCAGCACAAATCCATTAGGCAGATTTATGCCTGAGAACTGAAGACCGGTAATCCAGCCTTCGGTCTTTTCGATCAGCTTTTTTGCATCTTCATCTGAGATATGAATATTATTGTTCTGCGCCAGTAGGGCCTGGATTTCATCAACATGGAAAGCAAGATCCGAAAAGCTTAAACCGCTGACCTGCTCATATGCTACTAGTAAGGGAAGATCGGGAAGTTCAGTAAGAACGCGTGAGGAGATAATCAAATGACAGTTTTCATCAACGAGTTGAATGAATCTGTTCAGAAAACTCCGAATCGGCTTGACATCTTCCAACAGATGAAAATCATCCAGTACCAAAATGAAATGCTCCTGGATTTTCTCATAAGCCTCGTTGACAATCGTCACGAGTATTCGCTCCATGTCCTGCTCGAGCGAGGTCAATCCACTTAAGATGGAGGCAGATTGTGCTCCAAATTGAGGAAATCGTTCTGCGATGGCAGCGATTAGGTAAGCAATAAATCGCTGAGGATCTCGGTCTAGTTCATCTAGTGCTAGCCAACAACACGGCATTTCGCTTTGTTTAGCTAAGTCAATCAGTAGTGAAGTCTTCCCGTATCCTGCAGGAGCAGAGACCATCACCAGCTTTTTATCGAGAGACTCGAAAAGCATATCCAACAGCCGCTTGCGCGTGAGCAACTCCGCGCGGCGGCGTGGAGGAATGATCTTCGTTTTGCTGATGGGTATGGATGACATTCTTTGTTGTCGTTCTGGGTCTACCGGAATCCATAGGATTTTACAACAATTCAGGGCCTTTTTCTATTTCATCTGATAAATAGAATATTTTAAGCATATCGCCTAACAGATCACCGAACACGCGTGCTATAATCCGCTTAGTTGGGTAGTTCCATAGTTTGGTAGTTTTATAGTCAAACTATCCAACTAATGAACTAGTCCACTATCAAACTGCAATGTCCTTCGCCCACCTCCACGTCCATACGGAATATTCATTGCTCGACGGCTTCTCGAACATCAAGAAGCTAGTGCGGCGCGTGAAGGAAATGGACATGCCTGCGGTCGCCATTACGGACCATGGCACGATGTTCGGGGTAATTGATTTTTATAACGCTGCCCAAGAGATAGGGGTTAAGCCAATCATTGGTCTCGAAGCCTACATGGCCGCGCGTGGGATGAAAGACCGCGACTCCAAACTTGACCGCTCGTCCTATCACTTGCTTTTACTTGCAGAAAATGAGACTGGCTACAAGAATTTACTGAAGATTGCATCTGCCTCACAACTCGAGGGCTTCTATTATTATCCGCGCATCGATCGGGACTTTTTAGCTGCGCACTCTGAAGGGATCATCTGCACCTCGGGCTGTATGTCGGCTGAAATTCCAACGGCGTTGCTTGAGGATAAACCTGAAGAAGCACTTAAGCGCTGGAACTGGTATTACGACGTCTTTGGCCCTGACCGTTTCTATGTTGAACTGCAACAGCACAATATAAAAGAAATCACGGGTTTAAACCGCAAACTACTTGAACTAGGCGCACGTTATTCAGCGAAATATATCGCAACCAACGATGTGCATTACGTCAACCCTGACGATGCGCGTCTACAAGATATCCTGCTCGCCATTCAAACCAACTCACTTCTCACAGATAAAGACCGCATGCGGATGAGCGACGACTCATATTATCTTCGTCCGCCGGAAGAGATGAGTCGACTGTTTGCCGAAGTGCCTGAGTCATTGAGCAATACCCTGCTCGTTGCAGAACGTTGTAATGTAGACCTATCTTTCAAAGGTTATCATTTACCCGATTTCCCTGTCCCCAAAGGATATACAGCAAAGACTTATTTGCGCGCGTTATGTGAAGAAGGGGCGC
>WNGB01001977.1_pt1 | contig 40638 bp, 43 predicted proteins | sample 5400681 | NCBI WGS metagenome assembly WNGB01 (sample SAMN13153367, study PRJNA577476) | soil metagenome | isolation source: 115 cm soil or saprolite under grassland replicate 2 | place: USA:California | collected 2016-06-15 | reverse complement strand
GCATCGTGATCAGGGCCCACCCCGACGGTGGCTCTCGCGCCACAAAGTGGATCACCCCTACTGAACTGCGGCTGACCACCATCAGCCCCACTGTCAACCCACGACCACCTGCCGAAACAAGGTTGGGACACGCTCAATGGGCGGGTGCCGGGCTCCGACCACTACCGCTACAAGCTGGCCTGGCTGGCCGCGCTGCGCGACGTGCTCGGCGCTGGTCCGCAGGCGGCGATCGTCTGCGGGGACATGAACATCGCGCCGACCGACGCTGACGTGTTCGATCCGGACGCGTATGTGGGACAGACTCACGTCACGCCGCAAGAGCGGGCGGCCCTGGCCGAGCTGCAGGCCCTCGACCTGCGCGACGTCGTGCGCGAACGCTGGCCAGCTGAGCGGGTCTTCACGTACTGGGACTACCGGGCAGGCATGTTCCACCAGGATCTCGGCATGCGCATCGACCTGGTGCTCGCCACCCGCCCGGTCACCGGTCGGGTACGGGCCGCTTGGGTCGACCGGCACGCCCGCAAAGGCACCGGACCCAGCGACCACGCCCCGGTCATCGTCGACCTGGACGACGCGCCGGATGGCGACATTGGACCCGTCGTACCGCCACCGTCCGCGCCCGCCACCCGACGGAGGTCGGTCAAACTGCCCCAATCCAGGTGACACCGCGGACGGATCGAGCCGAGGCGGGCACGGCTCGCGGCCGGCCGGGCAGCAGGTAGCGCGGGACACGGCCCGAGCGCCAGCCGGAGTTTCCCCCGGGCCCCGGTCGGGGAGACGGTCGGGTCAGGTTGTCGGCAGGCCGGCCGCGGTCGCGGCGCGGCCGAGGGGCGGTCTTCTTCGTCGCGTTGTTTCCCCAGTTCCTTACGCCTTCCCTACGCCGCACTTGGCCCTGCTGCCGGCACTCGCGATGGCCGGGGTCATCGTGACCTTGGATGCGCTGTGGTTCTCCGCCCTGACCTACGCGGTCGATCGCGCTCGTGCCGTGTTGAAACCACGGGTTCAGCGCGTGATGGAGCGGATCACCGGCAGCGTGATGGTCGGGCTGGGCATCCAGGCTGGCCGTCTGGCAGGTCTAACGGTGACTCGTGAGCGATCCCTTCGTCGTCGGGGTGACGTGCTGCCCAGCGGGATCGGGCGGCAATTGCGCGGGCGGCGTCGCGTGGCGGCCGGCAGGGGCTTGACGCAACCAGATGGTTGCCATATGGTTATGGCAACCATCTGGTTGTCATATATGGGAGTGTGTCATGGGCTTTCCGGATCGTATCGAGCGGAGCATCAACGTCGCCCACCCGCCGGCCGAGGTGTGGGAGGCGATCACGACGGCTGAGGGATTGGGCACGTGGTTCGGCCAGAAGGCGAGCGTCGACCTGCGCGTCGGCGGCCTCGCCCACCTGACCTTCGAGGGTGGCCACAGCGCCGACCTGCGCATCGAGCGCCTCGAGCCGCCGCATGTGTTCGGCTACACCTGGGGCATCACTGGCCTGCCGGCCGATGATCCGCGCCGTACCTATGTCGAGTTCACCCTCGAGCCGGTGGCCGAGGGGACCCGGCTCACCGTGGTCGAGTCCGGCTTCGCGCAACTACCCGACGACCTCTACTCCGGCGCGTACGGCGGCAACGGCGGGCCGGCCACGGCGACGGACCTGGCGGCCGGCCTGCCGATCACCCGGCAGGCGATCGCCAAACACCTCGGCCTGCTCGCCGAGGCCGGGCTGGTCGTCGCCGAGCCCGGCGAGCGGCGTCGCGTCCGCTACCGGCTGCGGTCGGCCCCCATCCAGGTCGCGCAGCAGTTTCTCGCCGCGTTGGCCCGGGACTGGGACTCGAGCCTGGACGCCCTCAGGCGGCATTTGGGTTCGTGACAAGCGGGCCGCAGACGGTCCGTAGCTATAGGGAGGATGAAATGAGAATCGCGGGCAGAGCGGTCCTGGTGACCGGGGCCAATCGCGGCATCGGGCAGGCGCTGGTCGAGGAAGCCTTGAGGAGAGGTGCGACGCGGGTGTACGCCGGTACGCGCCAACCCTTGGCCCACCCGGATCGGCGCGTCACGCCGCTGACTTTGGACGTGACCAACGCGGCGCAGACTGAGGCCGCTGTCGAGAGCGTCGAGTCTCTCGACATCCTCGTCAACAACGCCGGCGTGTTCCTCTACGATGACCTGAGCGATCGTGCCGCGCTCGACCAGCACCTCGCCGTCAACCTCTTCGGCACCTACGGCGTGACCCAGGCCTTCCTGCCGTCGCTGACCCGCTCCCGGGGAGCCATCGTCAACGTTCTGTCGGTGACTGCCTTTGCCGCCCTGCCGCTCACCCCGGCCTACTCGATCTCGAAGGCAGCCGCGTTCTCCCTGTCACAATCGCTGCGCGCTCTCCTGGCCGGGCGGGGTGTGCGCGTGCATGCCGTGCTGACCGGCCCCGTGGACACCGATATGACCCGGGGCCTCGACATACCGAAGGCCTCTCCGGAGTCCGTCGCGCGAGCCATCTTCGACGGAGTGGAGAAAGGGGAGGAGGACATCTTCCCCGACCCCATGTCGGAGTCCATGGCGGAGAGCTGGCGCAACGGTGCGGGCAAGGCGCTCGAGCGCCAGAATGCGGCGTTCGTACAAGCGGAGCCGGTGACGTCATGAGCCTAGGGCGGGACACGGCGCAACTTCGGCCCGCCGCGCTGGCGGCGACGCTCGGGCTCGCCGCATTAGCCTGGGTCGTCGCGGTTCGGCAGATGAACGGGATGGACATGGGCGTCGCGACCCGGCTCGGTTCGTTCGCGTTCTTCGTTGCGCTGTGGGTGTCAATGATGGCGGCGATGATGCTGCCAGGCGCGGCCCCGGCAGTGTTGAGACGCGCTCGTGCCAGCGGTCGCGTGCGCACGGTACCGCTGTTCCTCGGGTCGTACCTTGCGGTCTGGACGCTGGTGGGCGTCGCCGTGTATGCGTTGTACCGACCGCACGGGTCTTTCGCCGCCGGCGCGGTTGTGATCGCGGCAGGCATCTACGAGCTCACGCCGCTCAAGCGGTACTTCCGCCGGCGCTGCCGGGAGAGCGTCCGGTCGGGATTCGAGTTCGGGCTCTACTGCGTCGGCTCCAGCATCGGACTGATGCTGATGCTGGTGGCGCTGGGCGTCATGAGTGTCGCCTGGATGGCCGTGATCGCCGTTCTGGCGGTCGCCCAGAAGCTCCTGCCCGCGAAGGCCACCATCGATCTGCCGTTGGCGGTGGCGATCGTCGGGCTCGGCATCCTGATCCTTGTCGCGCCCTCGCTGGTTCCCGGACTTACGCCACCGATGTGAGACGTCGTTGGTGGCGCCGGCCAGGCCACGCTGCTGTGACCAGGAGAAAGAGACAAACGGTGACCGATCATAAGACCGGTGGCAACGATTTCAAACAAGATCATGAGGAGCTCCGTACTGGCGGAGGAGTTGGACGGCATTGCCCGCGCCGAGCTGTGGCCGAAGCTGGTCGCGAAGGCTCCTCAGGTCGCCGAATTCCACACCAGGATCACCCGACACGTTCCGGTGTTCATGCTGACCCGCCAGGACTGATCCGCGACGAGAGAAGCCGGCTTGCCACGCCGGCAGTCCGCCCAGATCGTCTCAGTCGTCGTACGCGACGAGTAACCGGTGGCGCGGGCCAGGCCAAGCCTGTCGGAACGACCCGAAGGAGGAAGACAATGACCGCCCACAAGACCGGAACCCGCGAAGAGTGGCTTGCGGGCCGGCTGGAACTGCTCAAGGCCGAGAAGGCGCTGACGCGCCGCAACGATGAACTGGCGCGGTGGCGCCAGGAGCTGCCCTGGGTTCGGATCGACCAGCAGTACCGATTCGAGACCGACGACGGCACAGCGTCCCTCGCCGATCTCTTCCGAGGACGCTCGCAGCTGCTCATCTACCACTTCATGTTCGGGCCCGAGTACACCGCCGGGTGCCCGTCCTGCTCGGCGATCGCGGACGGCTTCAACGGCTCCGTCGTCCACCTCGCAAATCACGACGTCACGCTCTGCGCGGTGTCGCGGGCCCCGCTCGCGAAGCTGCAGGCGTACAAGCGGCGGATGGGCTGGAGCTTCCCCTGGGCTTCCTCGTTCGGCAGCGACTTCAACTACGACTTCCACGTAGCGCACACCAAGGAGGAGTGGCGGTCGGGAGCCGTCGAGTACAACTTCCGCACGATGGACCTTCGTCTGCCTGAGGGCGGCGAAGACGATCCCTTCGTCGCCGAGATCACCTCGAGCGTCGGAACGGACTGGCCGACGTACCGGCAGGAAGGGCCCGGTATGAGCGCGTTCGTTCTGGACGATGGCATCGTCTACCACACCTACTCGGCGTACGAGCGCGGGATCGACGGCCTCTGGGGCATGTACCAGTGGCTCGACCGGGCGCCCCTCGGTCGCAACGAGACCGGCCTGTGGTGGCGCCGCCACGACGAGTACGACAGCGGGTGAGGCGTCAGCGTCGGCACCGATGGGGAGCCGGGAGAGGGCACGGGGCCCTCTCCCGCTCCCGCCGTGCTCATCGCCTTGATGCCCATTCCCTTGGCGCGCAACCGCATGCAGGGCGGCATGCCTAGTGGGGGTGTTGGCGGCGCGCCGGCCCTCGACCCGTGGTTGGGCCGGTGCCGCGGCAGCCGATGATGTGGCAGCCGATGGTGTCGCGACGGGTTGCAGGCAGCGGCGGTGCTGGGTGACTACCTTCTGCACCGCCTCGGACAGGTTGTCGGGTCGGACCCGGGCGCGGTGCCTGGATTGCTCCAGGTCCGTTTCCCGGGCCCGCCCGCCGAACCCGGCGTGCGACTCACACCGCACCGGGCTCTCGACGAGATCATGCCGTTGAGGCGAGGTTCTTCAGGGCTGCCGGCCAGGGCGACGGGATCCTGTAACCAGTCATCGGCGGATGGTCTTCCAGGTTATGCGGTTGCGGTGCATCACCCAGCGCACCATCCGCCACCACACGAAGGTGGCCAGCCGGGCGAAGGTGTGCTTGGCAACCGCGTGCTGGAAGTAGTTGGCCCACCCGCGCTGGATCTGGTTGATCCTGATTAGTGCGGCCCTGTAGTCCAGATGCGACAGCTTCCGGTTGAGCGGGGGTTCGACGAACTCATGCTCTGTCACCCCGATCGCGTCGACAACGACGAACCGCGTCTTGTCAGCGGCGTCGGGAGTGACTGCTTGGAAGTGGGCGGACGGGATGGTGCGTGCGCCGCGGCCCTTCATCTGCTCGAAGTAAGCCGCCGACCTAACATCGCGGAGGAAGAACACGCACTCCAGGGGCTTGACGTCCGTGCCGGTGGCGATCATGTCGACGGTCACGGCGACGCGCAGGGTGGCCGAGGTGCGGAACGCCTGGAGCTGGCCCTTGGGGTCCTTGGCGCTGTACGTGATCTTCGCGGCGAAGTCGTTGCCCTTGCCGAAGACCTCACGGATCCTGGTGACGTCCTCCTCGGCGTGGGCATCGTCCTTACAGAAGATCAATGTCTTGGGTACGGTGCTTCGGCCGGGGAAGATCTCGGTGAACAGCCGGTCGCGGAAGGTCTCCAGGCGGCGCGCGCCGTGGCTGCGCGTGAGGCGGACCATCTCCTCGGCCGGGAAGGCGTGAACCACCTCCGGGCGGCGGGTGGACAGCCAGACCTGGCCGCTGTTACGCCGTAGCCGGGACGCCAGGTACTCGGCGGACGCCGCATCCAGGTCGTCACCGAAGTCGTCGCCGAGCACGACGGCGCCCGGCGCCGCCGCGGACGCGATCGCCTCGGCCGCGGCCAGTACGCCCGTGGTCGTTGAGCCGTGCGCGACGAGCGGGAGCGCGCCGGCGTCGTCCAATGCCAGCGTCGGCTGCATCGCCCGCAGGATCGCGCTGATCGTCCCATCGTCGGTGGCGAATCCGACATTGTGGACGGGGCGGCGCTGGTCATCTGCAGCAGCTGGGCCGCGCCGACATCCAGGATGTCCTCGGTGGTCTTGCGGATCCCGCTGGTGCCCGCCAACCGCTCGGTCGCGTCCGCCATGTCCGTCCCGAGGGTCGCCAGCGCGGCCAGTAGGTTGGTCTCGTCGGCGTCGGCCACCAAACGGCGGAACACCCCATCCGGCCGCAGCTGCAGCGGCGCACGTCGGTCGAGCACGATTGCGGCGAGGAGTTCCCGCTCGGCACGGGGCGCCCGCGCTCCCGTCTTCGGAGACTCCACCCAGTGTTCGGCGGCCTCGCTCTCGGGGTCGTAGCGAAGCCGGTAGCACAGCCGCAGCCCCATCACCGCTTCGTCGGCTTGGTCCTCGTCGGCAGGCAGGCCGGTCTCCGGGTCGATCAACTCCAGCCGGTCGTCAAGATCCTGCTCGACCGCGGCGTCGAGGGTCCACGCCCATCCTGACCCGGCGAGTTAAGCAAGCCATCTCGGAGTGGTACGTCGTCAACATGCTGGAGCTCTCCTGGGACGGGCTGGTCGCCCACACCGACGCCGGCTACAACATCGGTAAGCCGCCCTACGGTTACCTGGCCGAGGTAACCCGCCACCCGGTGCCAGCCAAGGCCGCCGAGGGCCTGGTCAAACGGCGGCTGGTGCCGGACCCGGCACGAGCCAGCGCGGTCACCCAGATCTTCACCTGGCGGGCGACAGAGCACCTGTCGTACGAGAAGATCGCCGAACGGCTCAACCTGGACCTTGATCGGTATCCGCCTCCACAGCCGGTTGCCGGCCGAGGCCGCCGTGCGGTTGGCCGCTGGACCGGGGGAGCGGTCCGAGAAATCCTGTGCAATCCGAAGTACACCGGCTACATGGTCTACAACCGGCGTAAACGTTCCCGACCGGAGCGCAACGTGGCCGGTAGGGTCAACCCACCCGCCGAGTGGGTGTGGTCGAGCAAGCCCACCCACGAGCCGCTAACCACCCGCCGACTCTTCGAGGCGGGGACCGTCATCGGCCGATCCAACCGGGGCACACGGCAAAGCCCCGGCCCCAACCGCCATCCCGCCACCAAGCGAACCTTCCGGCCGGACCGGCAGGCCCTGCTTGACCAGGGCCAAGCCGTCCCGAGCGACCGAAACGACCCGACCGTCGCACGGCGCGCCGCCCTCGAAACCAAGATCAAGGAACTGGAGCGCCAGCAAACCAACGTGATCAACGAGCTACAGACCTACCGCAGCACCGGCGACGACGACATCGACCAGCAGTGGCGAGCCCAGTTGCGGGCCACTTTTGCCGACCTCGCCACGCAACGCAGGGTCGCCACTGCCGGTCGTTGAGCTGGACCTGGCAGCCTTGCCCGAAGACCTGCAACGTCAGCTGTTCGACGCCTTCCAACTCCAGATCTGGTACCACCACCCCAGCCGCCGGGTCGGCCTCCGGGTCACGATCAACGCCGACACCAGCCGACGCCTCGCGGCATTCCCGGGCAACGACGCCCATGACCAGCACCGGCCCCGGCCACCGGCACCAGCAACAACGGCGCGCCCAACGGCAATGACCACCGGGCAAGACGGCTTTTCCCTTGCTCTGTGTGCCCCCGGCGGGGCATGTCATAGATCTGCAAAAATCCGCTGCCCCCGCCGTCGTTGGCGGGGGCAGCGGATTCTGCGCTGGTGATGGTGTGCGGCGGGCGCGCGCGTCGTGCGCGTGGTGTGTGTGCCTGGATGGGTTGGCGGTTGCTGGCGTTGTGCGCTAGCCGGGCTAGGTGGGGCACGGCTTCGGCGCTCACCGTGGCTTGGATCTTGACGCTGTTGGCCTGGAGGTCGTAGCGGAGCTGGACAGCGAACGCGTCGAGGAAGGGGCGGAGCCGGTCGGCGGGCATGTCCAGGAGGCTGATCTTCGTTTCGGGCAGGTGGTCGAGCAGGTCGATCGCCCCGGCTCCGCCGGACGGCATGGTCCGTTCGAGGTGGTCAAGCTCGGCGGTCTTGAGGGCGTGTTCAGTGTCGAGTTCTTCTTGACGCTGTTTGGCCTGCTGGTAGAGCCGGCCTTCCTCGTCGTCGTTCTCCTCGAGGATCTTGAACAGGCGTTTCTGCCGGGACTCGATGTCGGCTAGGGCGTAACGGACTGCGTTGATCTGCTGCTGGTGTTCCTCGGCCGCCTGCTGAGCGGCGATGTCGGCGCTGGTAGAGGCGAGTTGGAGCCGTTCGGTGCCGAAGATGCGGGCGTTGAAGAAACCGGTGATCAGGTCGAGCAGCTTATCCTCGTCCAGCGAGAGGGTACGGGGATGACCGTCGGGCGCGACGCGGTCGCGGGGCTGGCACGTGTAGTAGGTGTACTCGAATACGGTCCGGCCGAACATCCGCCGGGTGCAGGCGGCGCACCAGACGTAGGAGCGCAGTCGGTAGGCCCGGCGGGTCTGCCGGTGCCGGTTGGGCGCGCCAGGGGTGGTGTCGGCGCGGGAGCGGCGCCGGGACGCGGCGATGTTCTGCGCGGCGAGGAACGTCTCGATGCTGACCAGTTCCGGGTGGGTCTGTTCGGCGGAGACGACCCATTCCTCGATGGGATTGTTCTTGCCGGGGTGCAGCTTGTCTTTGGTCGAGCGCCGGTTCCATGCCATGTGCCCGGTGTACTTCGGGTTGAACAGGATCTCCCGCACGGCCGAGACGGTCCACCGGCCGACCGCCCGCTCCGGGTCGACGGGTTGGGGTGGCGGGTAGCGGTGTAGGTCGATGTTGAGCCGGTCGGCGATGGCCCGGTAGGACAGCTTGTCGTTGACCCGCCAGGAGTAGATCTTCTTGACCACGGGGCCGCGTCGCCGGTCGACGGCGAGCTTGGTCTTGTGCTTGCCCTCGGCCCGCTTGGCGGGGACGGGGTGCTTGTGCCGTTCGGCCTTGTACCCGTAGGGCGGTTTGCCGACGTTCCAGCCCTGGGTGGTGTGGGTCTCGAAGCCATCCCAGGACTTCTCCAGCATCTCGACGATGTACCACTCGGCCACGCCCTGCTTGGTGCGCCGCAGCAGGATCTGGCTGGCGCGCTTGCGTTTGCGTCCGCCGGTCTGGCCGTCGAAGATGATCGGCTCATCGGCGGCCAGCAGCGGCACCCCGGCCAATTCGAGATCGTGTTCGATCTTGGTGCCCTGGTAGGTGAACCGGGCGATGCGGTCGATCGACTCGCACATCACCACGTCGAACCGACGGTCCGCGGAGGGGGCTTCAGCGAGCAGGTCACCGATACCGCCGTCACGGCGAATCGGGATGTCGAACTTCTTCCACGCGGTGCTGCTGCCGCGCTGGTCGAGTTCCTTGCGGGAGGACTCGACGTCGTAGAAGACCAGCACGATCTGCATGTTCGGCAGCAGCGCCCGCTCGCAGTTGGCGTACTGGCGGGGGATGGACAGGGTGGGGTCTTGCTGGTCGTCGGTGGAGGTCCGGGCGAGCACCGCGACCCGGATGGTGCGCGGCGCCGTTCCGGTCGCGGCCGGCGCGGGACGCAGCCACTCGGGAAGGTTGCCAGTGGCGGTGGTCATCGCGGCTCACCGTCCTCGGCGGCCCGGCTCCACATTGCGGTACACGCCGCCGCTACCAGTCGCATGATCGTCAGGTTCGGCCGGGCCGACTCCACGGTGTCCCCGAACGGGAACAGGCACTCCACGTCGACCAGGGTGAGCCGGTGCATCAGTTCCCAGGCGCGGCGCGTGTCCCGGGATAGGCGGTCCGGGCCGTAGGTGATGAGCTGGTCGAAGCGCCGAGGGCGGCCTTCGGCCTGGGCGAGCAGGTCGTCCAGACCGCCGTCGCGGTGCAGGTTCTGATCGCCGATGGTGAGCTGCCCAGGGCGGCGACGCACCGCCGGATGCGAGCCGATGTCGTAGAAGATCGCGGTGATGGCGCCGGGCGGCAGCGCGTGGCGGCACTGCTCGTACTGGCGGGCGATCGTCGTCATGGCCGTGCGGTCGGTGTCGCAGGCGACCCGGCCGTAGAAGGCCACTCGCAGTTCGCCGTGGGTCGAGGTGAGGGTCATCGGTCGTCTCCCGTGGTGTCGGTGGATGCGGCGGACAGTGCGACGGGCAGGCAGGCGATGCCGGTCTTCGCCAGGCGGTTGCCTCGCCAGTGCCACCAGCGGTCGAGGTCGGCTGGATCGTTGAATGGGCCGACGGCGAGCAGCCGCCCGATGCCGGGGTGCGCGAGCACCCCGGCGACGGGGCCGGCGAGGCCGGCTACGGGCCGGGTCGCTGCGACGGCAGCCGCGAAGGCCCGCTCGACGTTCATGACCAGATGCACCGCCTGGATGGCACCGGTGGTCCGGTCCACCTGTTCGGGCGGGCACAGTGCAGCCGTACATACAGGTGTGGCACCGTCGGGCGGGTCGGCGGTCGCCGTAGCACGAACGGTGACCCCGCCGCCCGGGACGCGGGCGATAGTGACGTACACGGGTGTGGTCCCCTGTCCGGTGATCGTGATGGGTGTGACGGGCCACGGGCCGACCGCCGGCCCCGTGCCCGGGGTCGGCCCGTGGCTGGTCGATCCACGCATCGACGGGTTGAGCGATCAAGCGCGCGCCGGTAGCGGGGTTCCCGCTGGTCGGCCGGCTCACAGCGGCTCTAGTCGTCGGGATGTGCCTCGGGGTCACTGGTGTGCTCGCGCCACCAGGCCAGGACGTCGAGGATGGCTTGGGCCTGCACGGCGGCCAGTCGTCTGCCCGCCGGCCCGTCGACCACGGTGATGTCGTACTCGACCTCGTCGGGTTCGACAGCGGACGGACGGCCTCGTCCCCGGGTCATCGCAGGGTCTGTGGGGCGACCGGCGAGCCGCCCCGGGCCTGGAACGTGACCACATCCTCGTGCTGCAAGAGCCATTGCGGGTCGCCGTCGGCGATGGCGGCGCGGACGTTGCGCTGTTGGAAGAACGAGGCCCGGGGGACGAGCCGGCCGCCGCGAATGCCGGCGATCAGGGCGGCGCATTCCTCGTGCAGGCGGAGGCCGGCGTTGATGCCTGCGGCGGCGACCATGCCGGGGATGTCGATGAGTTCGCCGTGGCGGCGGTAGGGGCGGGCGGTGATGGCGACGATGCCGCCGGGGCGAAGGATCGCGGCGGCGCCGGTGAGGATCTGGGTGAACCCGTCGGCCAGTTCGTCGTGGTCGCGGTAGGCGAGGTTTGCCGCGTCGCCGCCGTACTTGTGATGGATTTTGCGCACCTTGCCCCGGCGGGGGCCGGGGGTGCGGACGTGGCCGTGGGTGGATGCCCCGTACGGCGGGGACGTGACCACCAGCGCGATGCGCCCGTGGAGGTCGGGTGGGATCAGGACGGGAAGGTGCCGGGAGTCACCCTGTACGACCTCGCCGGTGCCGGTGGCGCCCTGGGCAGTCGCAAGGCCGATGTTGGCGGCGGCCAGCCGCGCCCACTGGGCCTCGTATTCGACGCCGATGCCGTGCCGGCCCAGGTGCATCGCCTCCACCACGGTGGTGGCGATGCCGGCCATCGGGTCGCACACCCAATCGCCGACCTCGGTGTAGGTGGCGATCAGGTACCGGGCGATAGCCGGCAGCATTTTCCCCGGATGCGCGAGGGACTCCGGGGTGTACCGGCCGCGTCGCTGCTCCCGCGAACACACCTGCCCCGTCAGAAACACCGATCCCTGGCCCTGCCGGGCGGGGGCGGCGGCGCAGCTTCCGGCGGGGTTGCGCTCGGCTTCGCCCGTTGCCGTGCCGGTACGGCTGCGCGGCGCGGCGGTCGTCTCAGACATCGCTGCCTCCCGCCCGGTGCGCGAAGGCGAGGAGCTTGACGTGCACGGGCTGGTGCCGGCCGTCGACCAGGGCGGCTGGTGTGAGGCCGGCGGTGTCGGGCATCGCCCGAGGCTCGTACTCCGGCAGCGGTACCCGCAGCACGAGGAACTCCTGCTGCCAGGCCAGCCCGGCGGTCCGGGCGGCGGCGATGACGGTGGCCCGGTGGCTGATCCGAGCGTGCCCGGGGCCGTGCGCGGTGAGCGCCGTCAGTAGGTACCCGCCGGGGCGCAGCAGCGTCCGCCAGGTGTGCATGGCCCGGGTCAGGCCGTGCAGATCAAGGCTGTCGGCGCCGGCCCTGGGCAGCCTCGCCAGGACGAGGCTCGCCCGGGGACGGCTGTACATGCGCCGGGCGGGAGGTGCCGGCCGCGCCCGGTGGCGGTCACCGTCGGTGACCAGGTGGGCGGGCTGGCGGTCGAGGTAGCGCGCCGCGTGGGCGATGGTCGGGTGCTCGTCGAGGTCGATGACGAGATCGCCGGGGGCGCTGTAGACGGCGATGAGCCGGGCAACCTCGCGGGCCTGTACCCCGCACCAGTCGGCGTGCCCGGCGAAGGTTGCTCCGCTGCCCGCCGGGCGAGGCGGGGTGGGTAGGAAGATGCCGACCGGTACCGGCGGTAGGCCGGAGCGGTGGGGCGTGGAACGAGTCTGCGGCATGGGCGTGTGGGCCACTGCCGCCGACGGACGCTGACACTTAGAGATGACAAAAAGAAAGATCAAATTGGAAGGGGTGCCCGCCGGCGGCTCATCGCCGAGCCCTGCAACAAGATCACGGATCGGGTGCAACAAGATCGGATCGAGGTAGAACAGGCAGGTCAACGGCAGGAACAGGGCACACCGGCGCGCGACGATGCCGCCGGGCCTGGCATCGGCTTCGCCGCCGGTCCGGCTCACGGGCCGCAACAAGATCAGCCGGCGGGTGCAACAAGATCATGGGTGTTGCACCGGTCCGGCGGTGGCTGGTGCAACAGCTTCCGCCCGGGTGCCACGGCAACGAGGGGCGGTGCCACAGCACCGAACGCGGCGAGCCCCGATGGCGCCTACGGCATCGATGGTTGTGGCTTCAGTCGGGGAGTGTTGCGCGGCTCGTGGCGGGGTGTTCTCGCCGTCGCGGCGAGGCCGGGCGGGGCGGTGCAACAGGCAGGTGGCGGCCTGGCACAGCATCGGCAGGAGATCGGTATCGGGTACCGGGCCGGGCTGGCGGTGGTGGGTGAGCCGGCGGGGTGCAACACGGCGTGTGGTTGCCGGGTGTGATCGTCGCTGTGGCAGATGTGTGCCAGCGACGTGGCGGGATGGGTGGCGTAGCGCCGGGCGGCGGATCGGCCGCCGGCATCTCACCCATCCTTCGGGGGTTTCCCATGCCTTCTGGCACGCCCATCCCTGCCTTTGATCCGACCTCGTACGACGCCGCCAACTCGGCGCGCGGCGGGCTGCTGGACGCCATCGAGTACCGGTTCCGGCTGCTGCACGCCGGCCCGAAGCCGCCCTCGGTCGACGGCCGCCAACTCGGCCACGGCCTACCCCGCCGGCTGATCCCGCTGCCGGAACTGTCGGCGATCCTGATGCACCCCTCGTGCGACTTCGCCACCCGCGACCGGGTGTGGCGGCTGCTGGTCACCCAGGCCCGCACCGGCGACGAGACCTGCGTCGTCGGCGCGGTCGGGGTGGCCCTGCCCGGCCTGCGTAACGCCGCCGCCCGGCTGGCCCGCGCCGTCACCGGTGACGTCCAAGCCGCCCTGGTCACCGAGTTCGTAGCCGCCCTGACGACCGTGCCGCTCGATGAGCCCCGGTTGGTGTCGCGGCTGATCGACACCGCCTCATCGGCGGCCCGCGCCGCTTTGCGCGCCAACGAACCGGCCGCTTCCGGCGAGGTCAACTTCGCCCCCGCCTCGGCGCTGCCACCACCCCCGTACGGGCACCCCGATCTGGTGCTGGCCCGTGCCGTCGCGGCCGGGGTGATCACCGCAGAGGAGGCCGACCTGATCGGGACCACGTACCTGGAAGACGTGTCCGTCGCCGAGTACGCCGACCGGATCGGCGTGTCGCGGTGGACGGTCTACAAGCGCCGCAGGGTCGCCGAGGCCCGCCTGGTGCACGCCATCACCTCAGGTGCGCTGTCCGACACCGACGCCGAGGTGATCGCCGAGGCGACCCTGACCACCGCCATCGAGGCGCCGCCCCGCCGACGGCCCTAGCCCTCGCGGGTGCAACAGCCACAACAGCGCGGTGCAACAGCGGCAACAACGCGGTGCAACAACGGGTGCAACACCCCCGCTGACCTGCGCTTTCCAATTTGATCTCCGTTTTTGTCATCTGTAAGTGCGGGACATCTACGCACCCCGACCGGCTCCGCTGACGGCGCTGACACCCCGTCTGATCCCGGCTTCGAAGCCTGATCCCTCGTGAAGGAGGACGGCCGCGCCGGTCGGCAAGCCCGAGGCGGTTTCGCCTCGGGTCCCGCGCTCTCGCCCATCCCCGACGCCGCGCCCCAGCCCGCTTGCGGGCGGCCGGCCCGTCTCCGGAGGTACCCATCCATGAGCGAAAAGACTGTCCGTGGCCGCCCGCGTCGGCGGGCGGCCACCGGCCCCGACCAGGGCAGCCACCGCCGGGCCGGCACAGCCGCACTCGTGCGACTGCTGGCGGCGGTGGCCGTCATCACCACAGTCGTCACCGCGGCGAGTGCGGTGCTCCTGCTCGGTGACGGCTCGGCGGCGCACGCCGCCGAGCCCGACGCGGTGCTGGCAGCCGACTCGGTCGAGGCGGTGGTCAACAACATCCGTACCTGGCTGGTCGCGATCCTCGCCGCCGTCGCGACGCTGTTTCTGACCATCGGCGGGCTGCGGCTGATGTGGGCCAACGGCGACCCCGGCGAGGCGGAGAAAGGCAAAGCGGCGCTCAAGTCCGCCGCGATCGGCTACGCCCTCGCCCTGCTGTCGCCGCTGATCGTCACCGTGGTCGCGGGCTGGGTGAAGTGACCATGCGCCCACCCACCATTCGCACCCGTGTGCCTCGCCTGTTCACGCTGCTTCTGCTCGGCGTCGCGCTGTTGTCCGGCGCGGCGGTCACCGTCGGTGCGGGTCCGGCGTGGGCGGATCCGACGCCCGCGCCGGCACCGGCCCCCGGGGTGCCTGACCCCGGGGTACCGCCGAGCCCCGACAAGACCCCGGCCCCGCCGAAGTCCACGCCCAGCCCGATCCCGCCCCCGCCGGACGGCAACAACGACCCGGGGATGTTCGACATCCCCGGCCAGATCCGCAAGGCCATCAACGACTTCATTGCGTGGATCGCCAGGACCGGCCTCAAACCGGTCCTCGACGCGCTGGGTCACACCGTCCTGTCAACCCCGAAGCTGACCGACAACCCGCAGGTCAAGGCGATCTGGACGACGTGTCTGGTCACCGCCAACGCCATCTTCGTGCTGTTCATCCTCGCCGGCGGCTTCATCATCACCTCCCGCGAAACCCTCCAGTCCCAGTACGGACTGAAGGAGATCGCACCCCGGGTGGTGGTGGCCGGGGTCGCCGCGAACGTGAGCCTGCTGGTGTGCGGCAAAGCGATCGAGGCCGCCAACGCGTTGACCGCCGCCATCGCCGGTCAGGGCGTGGACGGCAACGGCGCCGCGACCGCGCTCAACCAAATCCTCAACCAGCCACCCAGCCCGAACATGCCACCGATCCTGTTCTCGCTGCTCATCCTCGCCGCGCTGGTGATGGCGATCGTCGTGCTGGTCACGTTCATCCTGCGCACCGCGCTGCTGGTGCTGCTCATCGGCGTCGCACCGCTGGCGTTGACCTGCCACGCCACCCCGCAGACCGAGGGCCTGGCCTACACCTGGTGGCGCGCCTTCGGCGCCTGCCTGGCGATGCAGCTCGGCCAGGCCGTCATCGTGCTCGCCACGGTACGGGTGTTCCTCACCCCCGCCGGCCCGGAGGCGCTCGGTGTGCCGCTGACCAACGACGGGCTGATCGCCATCCTGGTCTGCCTGACCATGCTGTGGCTGCTGATCAAACTGCCCGGCTGGATGGGCCACCTGATCCTCGGCCCCCTCGCGCGGCGGCACGGACGCGGCCTGGTCGGGCAGATCATCCACGCGGTCATCATGCTCAAGACCCTCGGCACCCTCGCCGGGATCAGCCGGGGGACGAGCCGTCCCGCCCGTTCCGGCCCGCGCCCGGGGACGGGGACGGGACCGTCCCCGACCGGCCCGTCCCCGTCCCCGGGCGGCCCGACCCGGCCGACGGGCGGTCCCCGCCCGTCCCGACCGCCGCGCCCACCCCGGCCCGGCCGTCCCCGGCCCGTCCCGGCCCCCGCCGGCCCGGCGGCGTTCAGCAACGCCCCGGCCACCCAGGCGCCCATGCCGGCACCGGCGGGGACGGCCACCGCCCCGGCGTTCAGCAACGCCCCAGTCCCGGCGACCCCACGTCCGACCGCAGCGGGCGGCGCATCGCCGGCCCGGTTCTCCCACCAGCCGGCCGCTCAGGCAACGCCGGCACCCGCCGGCCGCCCGGCACCGGTGCAGTTCAGCAACGCAGCCGCACCGGCGGCATCCAGGCGTCCAGCCGGGGCGGCACCGGCGGCCAGCTTCTCGGCCGCGTCACGTCCGCAGACCGCGCCGAAGCGCCCACCGGCACCGGTCACGCCGGTGTTCTCGGCGCCCGCTCGGCCGGCACTGGGCGGCGGGACCCGCGCGGCGCGCGTCGGGTCGCCACCAGCGAGGTCCGTTCCCGCCGTCCCCGCCCGTCCCCGCCGGGTCGACCCGCCGTCCCCGCGCGGGTCGGCATCGGCTCGCCGCGCGCCGGCACCGTCCCCGCCGTCCCCGCCCGCGCGGGCGCCTCGTCCCGCGCCGTCCCCGCCCGTTCCGCCGTCCCCACCGCGCCGTACCCGTCCCGACCGAAAGGGGTGAGGGCTGATGGCCCGCCGTGACACCGAGGCCCCGATGCGCGCCCGGGTACCCGCAAATGTTGAACGCAAGGATTCGATCTTGTTCGGCTTTACCTTCCGGCAGGTCATCATCCTCACCGTCGCCGGGTTAATCATCTACGCCGCGTGGACCGCCCTCGCCAGGGTGGTGCATCCGCTGGCGTTCTTGATCGGTGCGATCCCGGTGGCCGGGTTCGCGTTCGTGCTCGCGGTCGGCCGCCGCGACGGTACCTCCCTGGACGCCTGGCTGGCGCACGCGATCCGGCACCGCCGCGCCCCGCACCGGCTCGTCCCGACAAACGATGCCATCGGCCCGGCTCCGGCGTGGGTGCAGACCACCGCCGGGCGTGGCGACAAGCTGCCCCTACCCGCGCCGCTGCGCCTGCCCGCGAAGGGCGTCACCGCCGACGGCCTGGTCGACCTCGGACCGGACGGCACCACCGCCCTGATCGCCGCCTCGACGGTGGCGTTCGGGCTACGCACACCCGGAGAGCAGAACGGCCTCGTCGCCGGGTTCGGCCGCTGGCTCAACTCGTTGGACGCGCCGGTGCAGATCCTGGTCCGCGCCGAACGGGTCGACCTCACCGCCGTCGCCGACCGCATCCACGCGCAAGCGCCGAGCCTGCCGCACCCCGCCCTGGAGGAGGCCGCCCTGTCGCATGTGGCGTTCCTGGACGAGCTGGCCGCGCAGCGGGAGCTGCTGCACCGGCAGGTCACCATCGCCGTCCGCGATCGGCGCGGCCCCGGCCACACCATCCACCGCGCCAGCGAAGCCGTCCGCGCCCTCGCCGCGTGCGAGGTCACCGCGACGGTGCTCGGCGGCCCGGATGCGGCGGCCACCCTCGCCGGTTGCCTCGACCCGACCGCGCCACTGCCGGCGGTGGGCCTCGTCTCCGAGAACACGGTCATCCACGGCGCGACTGACGGCGGTGAGTACCGGTGAGGCTGTTCGGCTGGCTTCGCCGCAAGCCCACCCTGGCGCCCGCCGGTGGGGTGCTGCCCGGCGGGCCGGACGCCGTGGAGGTCGGCGGCCGGTCAGTGCGGGTCGGGCAGGAGTACGCCGCCACCCTCGCCGTGACCGGCTACCCGGCCGAGGTCGGTGCCGGCTGGCTGGAACCGATCCTCGCCTACCCCGGGCGGGTCGACGTCGCGTTGCACATCGAGCCGGTACCGCTCCAGGTGGCCGCGCAGCGGCTCCGCAAGCAACGCGGCCGGCTCGAATCGTCCCGGCGGCAGGACGCGGCGAAGGGCCGCCTGGACGACCCGGAGCTGGACGCCGCCGCGTTCGACGCCGCCGAGTTGGCCACCAGGCTGGCGCGGGGTGAGGCGAGGCTTTTCCGCCTCGGCCTGTACCTCACCGTGCACGCCTACACCGGCGACGAGTTGGTCGAGCGCGTCACGGAGGTGCGCAACCTGGCCGCCTCGCTGCTGCTGGACACCGCAACGGCGACGTGGCGCCAACTTCAAGGCTGGATCACCTGCCTGCCGCTGGGCTACGACGCGCTGGACATGCGGCGGGTCTTCGACACCGACGCGCTGGCCGCGTGTTTCCCGTTCACCAGCCCCGACCTACCCATCGGTGCCGGGGACGCTGGCATGGGCGTGCTGTTCGGCCTCAATCTGGCCTCGTCCGGGGTGGTGGTCTGGGACCGGTGGGCGCAGGACAACTACAACGCCGTCATCCTCGCCCGCTCCGGCGCCGGCAAGTCATACCTGGCCAAGCTCGACCTGCTGCACAACCTGTACCTCGGCGTCGAAGCGTTCGTCATCGACCCCGAAGGCGAGTACCTCGCCCTCGCCGAGGCGGTCGGCGGCACCATCATCCGCCCCGGCGCACCGGGGGTACGGATCAATCCGCTGGACCTCAACCCCGGTGACGGCGATGACGCGTTGTACCGGCGCACCCAGTTCATGCAGACCTTCGTCGCCGTCGCCACCTCCGGTGGGGGATCTGACCACGGTGTGCTGTCACCGGATGAGGCGGCGGCGTTGGATGACGCGGTACTGGCCGCCTACCGGGCCAAGGGCATCACCACCGACCCGCGCACCTGGCGGCGTCCGGCGCCGCTGCTGGCCGACGTGGTGAGCGAGCTGCCGAAGTTCGACGAGGCCGGACGATCGGTCGCGGCCCGGCTGCGCCCCTACGTGGCGGGCAGCTTCAAGACCCTGTTCGACGGACCCACCACCACACCGGCAGCGGGACACCTGGTCGTGTACGCGATCAAGGAGCTGGCCGACGAGCTGAAGCCCGTCGGCACGCTGCTGGCGTTGGACGCCATCTGGCGCTCGGTGTCCACCTCGCAGGTCGACCTGCGGCAACTGGTGCTGGTCGATGAGGCGTGGCGGCTGCTGACCGCCGGGCTGGGCGCGAAGTTCCTGCTCAACCTCGCCAAAGGTGCCCGCAAGTACGGCGCCGGACTGACCGTGGTCACCCAGGACGCCGCAGATGTGCTGTCCACCGACACCGGCCGCGCCGTCGTTAGCAACGCAGCCACGCAGGTTCTGCTGCGCCAGGCGCCGCAGGCCATCGACAGGGTGGCCGAGGCGTTCGACCTCACCGACGGCGAACGCGCGTTCCTGCTCTCCGCCGGACGCGGAGATGCCCTCCTCGCGTGCGGCACCGCCAGGGTCGCCTTCCACAGCCTCGCCTCCGACATCGAAGCCGGTCACGTGCAGACAGGTCCGGCCGCCGCGCGCACGCGCTAACCGCAGCTCCTTCCCGCGACCCGAGCAAAGTCACCCCTCACACGCATGGAGATTCCTCGATGCTGTCCACAGCTTTCACCACAACCTTGTTCGCACCTCTCGCACCACCTGCCCCCACGCCGTCACCGAGCCCACCACCGGGCGCGTGTGTGCCCGGCCGCGACGGGATCCCCGCCTCCCCGATCGGGCATCTGATGTGTGGGGACTACCTCGCCCACGCCCCCGCCGTGGTGTGGCAGTTCGCCCGTGCCTGGTGGCCGCTGCTACTCGCCCTGGCAGCCGTGTTCGTCGCTGCCCGTCTCGGCTGGGTGTTGTGGCGCCGGCACGCCTGGCGACAGGCCGCCGCGCAGGCGGTGTGGTTGGAGGTCGTGCCGCCGGTCACCGCGACCCCGGCCGCCACCCTCGCGCTGTGGCAGCTCCTCGCCACCCTGCTGCCGGCCGCCCGGCGGTGGACGCTGCGTCCGCGCCGCCTGGTGTGGGAGGTGCACGCCACCCCCACCGGCATGCGCGCCGGGCTGTGGGTACCGCCCGGGATCAACCCGACCGCCGTGCTGCGAGCACTCCAGCGGGCCTGGCCGGGCGTGCGCGCCGAACAGGCCACGGCGCCGGTCATCGCCCCCGAGCGTCCGGCCTTCGGTGTGGCGCTGCGCTCCACCCAGCCGGACTGGCTGCCCCTCGTGGATGACGCGGCGCCGCCCACGTCCCGGCGGTGGGAGTACGCCCCGGCCGAAGACGACCGCATCCGGGCCGCGTTCGACGGCCTGGCCGCCGCCGGTCGTACCGGCGGCGGGCTGCTGCAGGTCCACGTCACCCGCGCCCCCCGCCAGCGGGTCGCCGTGCTGCGCCGCGCCACCGTGGACCCGCGCCGGGTCCGCCGCCAGCGCGGCGGGCTGCGGCTGCTGATCCTCGGCTTGGAGGGGCTGCGCATCGTGCTCTGCGGCGTGCTGGACTTCATCACCCCCAACACCTCGACCGGCAGCCGGCGCCAGCCGGACCCGATGGACCCCGTGGTGGCCGAGCAGGCCCGGCAGGCCCGCGCCAAGCACGCCCAGGCACCGCACCTGCTCGTCACAGTGCGCGCGTTCGCCACCGGCCCGACAGTGCCGGCGGCGCGGGCGGCGGCGGCTGACATCACCTCCGGCTACACCCTGCTGTCCCCACACTGGCGACCCCGCCGGGTACAGCGGGCGGCCACCGCGGCGGGCTGGAGATGGGTACCCGCCTCGCGGATGCAGCTCGCCACCGCCGCCGAGACCGCCGCCCTCGCCGGCCTGCCCGCCGAACCATCCGCCTACGGCCTACCCGCCGCCGCTTCCCGCCGCGTACCCGCCGGACGCGACATCTTCACCGCACCCGCGGCGGGCAGCTCGCGGCGACCTCGGCGGCCCTCAGCTGAGCGACGCCCGCCCGAATTGGACCCCGGCGACACGAACCCGCCCACCGCATGGAGCGTGCCATGACCACCAAACCAGCCAAAACCAACATCTCCGGCGACTCGCCGCAGCCGCGCCGCAAGGGCCTGAACCTGGTACCAGCCGACCAGCGGCACGGCCTGGGTGGCAAAGTCATCGGCTACGCCAACGCCGGACCCCGCGTGCGCGTCGGGATCTCCCTGCCGGACTGCCGGCATCACATCTACGTCTGCGGCCCGACCGGTACCGGCAAGACGGTGCTGCTGGAAAACCTGATCCTCGACGACGTCGAAGCCGGGCGCGGAGTGGCCGCGTTCGACCCCGCCAAGGGCGACCTGATCCGCGACCTACTCGACGTGCTGCCCGCCGACTGCGGCGACCGCCTCGTGGTGGTGGATCCGGACGAGACGCAGGCGCCACCGGCGATCAACCTGCTCGACCCGACGGTGCATGGCGGCAGCCCGCACGACGTGGCCGCGCACGTCACCTCCGTGATGGCGAAGGTGTGGAGCAGGTGGTGGGGCGACCGGATGACCGAGTTCGCCTACCACGGCCTGCTCACCCTGGCCTACCTGCCCGGCTCCACCCTCGCGCAACTTCCCCGGCTGCTGTCCGATGCGAAGTGGCGGGACGGGCGGGTCACGGCGGTCCTCGACCAGCTCGGCGCGTGGGAGGCCGGCACCCTGGCCGAGTTCTGGGAAGGCTTCAACGCCCTACCCGCCGGGCAACGCGCCGGCCTGGTCGCACCGCTGCTGTCCCGGCTGCGCCTGGTCCTGGCCCATCCTTTGGCGGCCGGGTTGTTCGGGGTGCCGGCGGCCACGTTCAGCTTCGCCGACATCCTCGACGGCGGCGTGCTGCTGTGCCGCCTACCCAAAGGGATTCTGGGGGAGGACGGCACCCGCCTGGTCGGGTCGCTGCTGGTGGCCGGGCTGTGGCAGGCCACCGCCGCCCGCGCCCGCATCCCCGAACACCAGCGTCTGGACGCCGCCGTCTATTTGGACGAGGCGCACAACTTCCTGCACCTGCCCATCGGCATTGATGACGCCCTCGCCGAGGCCCGCGGCCTGCACACCTCGTTCGTCCTGGCCCACCAGTACATCGGCCAACTGACCCGGGACATGCACGAGGCGATCGACGCCAACGCCCGCAACAAGGTGTACTTCGCCCTCGCCCCCAAAGACGCCGTCGACCAGGCCCATCACGTCAAACCGTGGCTGGACGACGGTGACCTGATGCGCCTGGGCGGCTACGAAGTCGTCCTGCGTCCCATATCCGGGGGACGCGCGGTACGGCCGGTCACCGCCGACACCATCCCACCCCCCGAACCACAGCCCGGACGCGCCGACGCACTGCGCAAAGCCGCCCGCCAACACACCGGCCTCGGCGCCAAGAAACGCCGCGCGCTGCTCGGCGACGCCGCCACCGCCCAACCCGAGCCCGACACAGCCGACTCCACACCGGGTGCGGCCGTGGCCCTGCCGAGTGGTCGGCAGGCCAGCAACTTCGATCTTGTTCCGAACTCACGAGGCGAGGGGTCTCACGAGGAACCTCACGAGGAAACTCAAGGCCCCTCCACGAGCGGAGAACCCTCGCCCCAGCCCGCCCCCAACAACAACCCGTACGCGCACATCAGCGACGCTGAGGAGGACCCGTGGACCGGAACCGACTGATAAGGGATATCACTCCAAGCGGCACAGCCGCCGGCTCCGCCGTCCGCCTCACGGCGTTCGTCGTCGCCGCCGAACTGTCCCGCATCACCCCCCGCGACCGGCTCATCCTCGACCTCCTCGCCGACCACCACACCCTCACCACCGACCAACTCACCGACCTCGCGTTCACGTCTCTCGGACGCGCCCGCAACCGGCTATCCGACCTGCACCGCCGAGGCGTGCTCGACCGGTTCCGGCACTACCAGCGGCCCGGGTCGCAATCGTGGCGGTGGACCCTCGGCCCGCTGGGCGCGGCCATCGTCGCCGCGTCGCGGGGCGAGCCGATGCCCCGCCCGGTGGCCGTGCGTGAGGCCACGGCACGCCTGGCCATGTCCCCGACCCTGCCGCACCTGCTCGCCGTGAACGGTTTCTTCGTCGCGCTGACCGCGCACGCGCGCACCCGCGACGGCGCGCGGTTGGCGCGGTGGTGGAACGAGGCCCGCTGTCGTGAGGCGTGCGGCAACCTGGTCCGCCCCGACGGGCACGGCGTGTGGCACACCGGCGGCCGGTCGGTGCCGTTCTGGCTGGAGATGGATCTTGGAACTGAGGTGCTGTCGCGGGTGGCCGGGAAGCTGACCGGCTACGCACACCTCGGCCCCCGGCTGGCGTACCCGGTGCTGATCTGGCTCCCCAACACCGCCCGCGAAGCCAACCTTCACGCTCACCTGTCGCGCACCGGGGTACCCGACGGGCTCACCGTGGCGACCGCCAGCGATGACCGCGCGGCCGACACCGGCGGCCCCGCCGGGCCGGTCTGGCGGGTCGCCGGACACCCCGGGCGGGTGGCACTGGCCGACCTGCCGATGCCCCGCCCGGTGTCGCATGTGGACGGTGACCCGTGGGACGGGTGATCGTCTACGCGGCCGGCGGGGTGCTCGCCGTGGTGCTGCTCATCGCTGCGGCGGCCGGTGGCGTGGTCGCGGCCATCTTCGGCGGCGACGGCGCGGCAACGGGCGAGGTCTGCCTCGGCACCGTGACCAACCCCGGTGCCATCCCCGCCGGACTGTCCACGGAGCAGGCCCGCAATGCGGCGGTGATCGTGGCCGTGGGACAGCGGATGAAAGTCCCGGTACGCGGGTGGGTGATCGCGGTAGCGACCGCGCTCCAGGAATCCGATTTGATCAACTCCCGTGCGGCGACCGACCATGACTCTCTCGGCTTGTTTCAGCAACGGCCGAGCCAGGGATGGGGCACCCCGGAACAGATCATGAACCCGGACTACGCGGCCAGCAAGTTCTACGAGCACCTCGTGCGCGTGCCCGGGTGGCAAACGATGCCGCTCACTGATGCGGCGCAGGCGGTGCAACGTTCGGCGTTCCCCGACGCGTACCAAAAGCACGAGGCACGGGCAACGGAGATCGTCAAGGCGTACACCGGCGGCACCCTGCCCGCGTGTGACCCGGTAGCGGTCAGCGCGGCCGGGTGGACCCGCCCGGCGCCCGGCCCGATCGTGTCCGGCTTCCGCACCCCCGACCGGCCCGACCACGACGGCATCGACATCGGCGCACCCCGGGGCACCGTGATCCGCGCGGCATCGGCCGGGGTGGTCGTGACGGTGCTGTGCAACGTGGCCGGCACCAGCTACCCGCCGACCGGTAGCCCGCTTCCCTGCGACACCGACGGCAACCCCGGGCTCGGCGGGTGCGGCTGGTACGTACAGATCCGTCACGCCGGGGACATCGTGTCCCGCTACTGCCACATGCTGCGACAGCCGGCCGTGCGGGTCGGTCAGACCGTCACCGCTGGGCAACCGATCGGGATCGTCGGCACCTCCGGCAACTCGTCCGGCCCACACCTTCATTTCGAGATCCACCTCGGCCATCCGGCGACCCGGGACAACGCGACGGAGCCGAGGGCTTTCATGTCCGCGCACGGCGTACCCATGTAACCCGGCGCATTCCATTTTCATTTGGCGCCTATTCGGATCGATCCGATCGAGCCCGAATCGTGAAGTGATTCTAGCCACCAAACCGGCCCTTGACTTTCGGCGACAATCGAGCGAATACGCGCCCGGCAATGCCGGGCGCGTATTCCGTTATCGAGTCGCCGGTGGCCCCGTTGCGGGTCGCGTCCGGCGCCGTGGCCCAACTGTGGCGTACCGCCCGCTCGCCCGGCAGGGACCGGCACAACGGGCTACCCGGCACGAATATGCGTCGCCAGTCGCCGCAAGGAGGCCAATCGTGACCGGCTAAAAAGCACCGAACAAAGAGTCTTGGAAACGGGCGTTGACAAACCGGCGGTGCAGAGCGTCCATGGACGTGGGGCCGCAAACAACCGGCCCAGCGAACCGGAAAGAAAGCGCACCGCGCATTTTCCGGATTCGTATTCCGCACCATTCCCGATGGAGGTAATTCACCATGGCCACGACCAGCCGCCGCACCCGCAAGACCACCGCCCCGGCCACCCCGGCAGACACCGAGCCCACCGCCGCCGCGCCGGACCCGGCCAACACCGCGACCGCGACCACCGCCCCGACCACAACCGAACCGACCGCGACCACCGACCCGACCGCCACCACTGACCCGGCCGCGACCACCGACCCGACCACAACCGAGGCCACCGGCGACACCCCGGCAAACGCGCCGGTGTCCGGTGCCCCCGTCTCCGGTGCCCCAGTGTCCGGCGCGCCGGTCGGTAGCGGCGACCACCTCAAGATCGTCATGGTGGCGGGCATCCTCGGTGACCACCCCGATGGGGTGAGCGCGTCGGCGATCGTGGACGAGTCCGGACTACGCGCGGCCATTGTCGGGCGCGTCCTCGCAGCGATGGAGACCGCCGGTGCCGCCGTGCGCAAGCCGCCCACCGAGTCGACCGACGAGTCCGACCCGCCCGGGGTGGAGTTGTGGGTGCGCGGCGACGCTGACCTCACCACCGTGGACCTGTCCGCCGCCGCCGTGCGCGTGGTGTGCCCGACCTGCCAGCGGCCCATGCCCCGCCGCAACACCGTCAGTGTCAGCCGTACCGGCACCGCCGGGCCGGGACACAACGGCGACGGCCAGCGCACCCTCGGCAAGAACGAGTTGCGCAACCTGGTCCGCGACTTCCTGCGCAACAACCCCGGGCACGAGTTCACCCCGACCACCATCGGCCGGGAACTGGGCCGCTCGTCCGGTGCGGTCGGCAACGCCCTCGCCAAGCTGGTCATCTCCGGCGAGGCGCTTCTGGTCAACGAGGCCCCCGCCACGTTCAGCGCGCCGGAAACCACGACCCCGGCCGACAACGCCACCGATGGCACCGAGGCGCCCACCAGCAAGTGACCCGCACCGCACCGGGCCGGGAACGCACCGCCGTTCCCGGCCCGGCCCGTACGCGACCACACCGAGCCAACGCGACACCCGCACCGCGCCGCAACCGACGGAGGTAGCCATGTTCCACCACCCCGACGCACCGACCCCGGGCACCGAGCCCGTCGCCCAGTACACCCCGGCGCACGAGGAAATGTGCCCGATCGGGCCGCACCTCGTGTGCCGCGACTACAACGCGATGCCACAACGCATGTGGCGCAACGACCGGCAGACGTGGCGGTGCGAAGGCTGCGGTGCACCGATGGTCCGCACCTACACCCCCGCCGGTGGGTGGAGCCCATGGCAACCCGCCATCTGAGCCCGTGCGCGGGTGGCCCCGGTACCAGCGGACCGGGGCGACCCGGTACCAGCGGACCGGGGCGACCCGCCACACCGCACACCGGCCCGACCGCATCCCGCGCTCGTCGCGCCGGACGTGTTGCACCCCGGGCGCGTGGCGGAACCGGCGCAATGGTCAAACCGGTGACAGCACGGCGGATCTCGCCGGAAAGCACCGTCGGGCGTCCCAACATCGCGGGCGCGGGCGACAGGTGCCGGGCAACCGTCCGCCGGACCGGGCGTCCCGCCGCGCCCATGCGGCCCGACACACGACAACGGCGCTCCGCGCAACCCCCGCCACCGACGCGCGGCCGGACCGCCAGATTGGCGCAAGAAACCTTGAAGGCGCCCAGGGATCAATCTTGACCTCTCGTTCGAAGTCGTCACGATTCGGGGTGTCGCATCGCGGCCCCGGGTACCGGCCCGCGATCCGTTCACGCACCCGGCACCGCCGGGCGCGCCCGCCCACTGACATGGAGGTATCGCAAGCCATGGCCGCCCTCGACCACCCGCCCCGCCCGGCGCTGCCGTCTTCATCACTGACCGCCGACCACGCCAACGTGCTGCTCGACGCGCTCGATCACCTGCGCATGCTGCTGCGGCGCGGCGTGGCGCCGTGGGCCGACTACGCCGGCACCGGCCCCGCCGACTCGATGACCACCGAGGCGGGCTACCGCAACCTGCTCGACACCGCGAGCGCCGTGCTGACCACGCTCGTGGAAGCCCAGCCCGAGGCGGTCCTCGTGCCACACACCGCAGCCGAGGCAACGGTGTGCGCGGCGCTGAACCTGCGCACCTACCCGGGCGTCGCCGAGGATGGTGACCGGTCGCCGCGCATCGTGGCTGACCTGCACGGTGTCACGGTGGACGTGCAGCGCCGCGCGGACCACACGGCGGTGGACCTCAACACGGACGACGTGCCCGACGAGTACGCACCGGTGCGGGTCAACCTCGGCGACACCGAGCTGACCGATCCCGCCACCGGCACATCGGCGCTGGTCGAGCTGCCGGAGGCAAGGCGATGACCGACATCGAGCCGACCGAGGAGTGGTGGGCGTACGGCGGGGTCCGCCTCTGGCACGCCGAGCGGATGGTCGCCTGGCTGACTGACTCCGGCAACGGCGACGAGTTGTTGTTCCGCCCGGTCAGGCGCGGCGGCAGCTACACCGTGGGCCTGGTGTACCGGGTCCTCGTCACCCGCACCGACGAGCGCCCGCGCATGCACGGCTGGCCGCAGTACGCGCACCGGCGGGTCGAGCCCACGCTCGCCGCGCTGCTGCGCGCCGAACACTATGCGGCAGAGGCGCGGCTGGCGCTGGTCCGGATGAAGCCGCCGCCCGTCGGCCGCATCGCGTTGGACGAGGCGATCGAACCGGTCCGCGTCATTGCCCGGGGACTCACCGACCGCGCCGACCGCACCGCCCTCTTGGCATACGTGGTGGCCGAGTTGTCCTCGGCACTGCCGCCGCCGAGTCCGTACTGGGAGGTGACCGGCCATGGGTGAGCACCGCCAGCCCCCGGTCTCCGACCCGCTGGCAGACCTCCCAGCCAGCCTCGCCGGGCGTCCACGCGATCGGCGCGGGCTGCCGATCCCGCCGGTCAACGTTCACCCCGACCCGGCCACCGGCGCGCCGAGGGTGGACTTCACCACCATCAACGCCACGGCCTCCGCCGACCTCGCAGCCGACAGGCGATGCAGCCTCTGCGGTGGCGAGATGGGGTACTGGGTCGCCTTTCTCGGCGGGCCACGCGCCGCCGAGCTGATGCAGTACACGGATCCGCCGGGGTGCGTGGAGTGCGTGAAGTCTGCGGTGATCCTCTGTCCGTTCATTGTGGTCGAGCGGCACCGGCGGCTGCGCGGCGAACTCGCAGGGGCGGGCAGCCTACCGCCGGGCTCACACGGCGAGAAACCGCCGTACTGGATCCTCGGCATCACTCGCCGGTACCGCACCGCACGGGTGCCCGGTTCGGCGTTCACGGCGTACCTACCGGCCCCGTTCCGCACCATCCACACCTACACATACGGCGCTGACGGGCGCATCAACCCTGTGCCCACCACCCGGCAGGGGTAGCGCATTCGGGCCGCCAGATTGGCGGCAAAAACCTTGAAGGCATCGTCCCGAAAAACTCGACCTTCATCGGGAAGTAGGCAGCATTAGCGGTGGCGGGGCCGACGGCCCCGGGGAATACCGACCGACACCGGAAACCCCAACAGGGAAAGGGAAACGACGATGGCACACGAACTAGAAACCGTCGCAACCGGTCAGACCGCCTTCGCCTCGGCGCGGCTGTCCGCCTGGCACCAACTCGGCACTATCACCGAGAACTGCATGACCGCCGACGAGATCATGACCAAGGCGTTCCTCGGCGGCTGGAAGGTCCGCAAGATCGACCTTCAGGGTGTGGAGGTCACCGCCGACGGGGTGCAGGTCATCACTTGCCCGGACAAGTGGATGACCGTCCGCACGAACATCGTCACCAACGAAACCGAGTACCTCGGGGTGGTCGGCGACGACTACCAGGTCGTGCAGAACGAGCAGGTCGCCGAGATGCTCGACAAGCTGGTGGACGAGGCCGGCGCGCACTTCGAGACCGCGGGCAGCCTGCGCGGCGGCCGGTCGGTGTTCGTGACCATGAAGCTGCCCGAGTCCATGCGGGTCGCCGGGGTGGACGACCTGGAGCTGTACCTCGCCGCCACCACTTCGCACGACGGCACCTCGGCGTTGCGGGTGGACGCGACCCCGGTGCGGATCGTGTGCGCCAACACCCAACGCGCCGCCTTCGCCCAGACCAAGGGCTTCTATGTGTTCCGGCACACCTCGAACGTGCACTCCCAGATCGCCCAGGCCCGCGAGGCGATGGGCCTGATGTGGCGCTACCTCGACGAGTTCCAGGCCGAGGCCGAGCGGATGCTCAACGAGACGCTGACCATGGGCGCGTTCGAGAAGGTCGTCGCCGACCTGTGGCCGCTGGCCGACGACGCCTCCGAGCCCACGAAGAACAACCACAAGAAGCGCGCCGCGACGCTGCGCTACCTGATCCGCGACGCGGACACCCAGGCCGCGATCAAGGGCACCCGGTGGGCCGGGTTTCAGGCCATCACCGAGTACATCGACCACTACGCGCCGGCCAAAGACGCCACCCTGCGCGCCGCCCGCGCGGTCACCGGCCCGGTCGCCGAGTTGAAGACCCGCGCCTTCGAGCTGCTGTCGGTGTGACCGCGTGCAACGGGCCGCGCCGGCACCCCGCCCGGCGCGGCCCGCGCGGACAGCGGATGCGCCAGGTGATCAGCAACCCTCGCGCGGTTGCGGCTCGCCTTGCACAGCCGGTGCACCGAGAAACCGGGCAACGACAAGGAGGACACACGTGGAGACCGACGAGGCGTTCGCGCGAATGCGGCGCAACCTGATGGACAAGCAAACCGGCAGGCTCGCCGAGGCGTCCGGCACACCGGTGGACAACGCGACGCGGCGCGCGTTCGCGGAGGTGGCCGCCGAGTGCGGGCCAGACACCATCGACACGCTCGTGGCGCTGCTGACCCGCCTGCGCACGGCCGCGCCGCACCGCATCGGGGCCTGCCCGGTGGTGGCCTTCGTCCGCTACGGCCAGGCCGACGGGATGGCGCCGGCTCGCGGGACGGCGATCACGACCGAGGGCGGCCGGTACAACGTGCACACCGTCTCTTGGGACGAGCGCACCGCTCGGTGGGAAGGACACAACGGCCGCTACGGCGTGCCGTGGGACGTGGCCCGCGACGAGATGAAGCGCCGCGCGGACCTGGACGCGCAACCATGACCGGCGAACCGGCAAGCAGCGACAAGACGAGCGCCGAGCGCACCGAGGAGGTCTGGACCTACGCGGGCCGCCGCGTGTTCAAGGGCAAGCGGTTCTACGCCTGGCAGGATCCGCACCGGCGCGAGCGGTACTACGCGAAGCTGCCGGCCATCACCATCGGCGGCCGGTACACCGTGACCGTGGCCCGCGAGGGCGACACGGTGTCGGCGTACGGGGACGCCCACTACACCGGCGACAGCGTCGATGACCGCACGCGCCGCGAGATGGAAGCACTCGACATCGCGGCCACCGCGATCCTCGCCGCGCAGGTCCGTGAGCGCAACGACGCCCGCCGCAAGGCCCTCGATGACGCGGTGCAACCCCTGGCCGACATCGCCGCCAAGTTGAAGTTCGGCAACGAGCGGGACGCCTTCTTGGCCTACGTGATCCGCCGCCTGACCCACGAGTGGTAACCGCGCCGGCAACCACCGGCACGCACCTCGAGCGCCGATCCGCCAGCCGTAGCTGACCGGCCACCGGCGCACTTCGTCAACCCGGCAACCCGGAAGGGAGATCCGTCATGCCCACATCCCCGCCGCGACGCTCGGGCGGTCCGAACCTGTATCAGCGTCTCGATCTGACTGGCGTCCACCTGCCTCCACTCGTCGTCGTCGGGGTGCATGGCCGCGCTGACATGCTGAAGACCGCGCGGGACCTCGGCTACCCGCTGCGCACCGTCACCCCGGCGCTGACCCGCTTCAGCAGGGTCTACGTCATCCAGCTCGGCGGCGACTCCGACGCCGGCACCGTCACCCTCGCCACCAGCGACGGCCGCGAGGTGACGGTGAAGCTGCCCATCGACGTCCGCTACCGGATCGTGGCGCCGACCCGGGTTGAGCAGATGCTCACCGCCGTGCAGGCCGACTACCCGCCCGGCAGCCTCACCGCCGCCGTCGCCGAGGCGCTGTCGGCCGTGCTGCACGTCTGCGATCGGCAACACGCCATCGGGCAGACCACGGTCGCGGTGCGGGTGGTGACCGAGGCGCTCGCCCCACCGCTGAACGCGTTCCTCAAGCCGTGGACAGACGACGAGTCCGACTCGCCGCGGCCGAACTCCACCTCGTGAACAGGAGACCCAACATGCTTCCCGCCCCTGCGGCCCCGGACGAACCGATCACCGTCGTCTGCGCCGCCACCTACCTCGCCGATCTCATCCCCGCGTACGCCTTCGTGTTCCGCGTCCCCAGCACCGCAACGAGGTTCACCATCTACGCCGCCGACGGCGACCAGTACCGCATCAACGACGAGTACACGCTCATCCTCACCCCGGTCGAGGCCGGCCAGCCGGCCCCGCCAACCGCCCCGCCGAGCGGCGACCCGACACCCGCCGACCCTCCAGCCGAGCCGGAGGACCCGTCGTGATCAGCATCGAACACACACACGCCGAGGGCACCCTTGTTCACGGCACCACCCCGCGCGACGGCACGAACCTCGTCATCAAGTCCACCCGCGACGGGTGGCGCTTCTCCCGCAACATCGGCACGGACGGGGCGTGGTACCTGCCGCACTCGCGCGACCGCAACGCCGACCGGACCCGTATCGAACGCCTCGCCGAGGCGCTGCACACCGCCGGCTACCAGGTCGACGTCAGCGTCGACGACATCCCCCGCCCGGCGGCCGAGATCGAGGCCGACCGCGAGACGCGCGTCGCTGGGCGGGTGCAGCGGTACACCGAGCTGGCCGACGCCCACCGCGACAGCGGTGGCGCCCGCCTCGACCACGTGCGGGAACGCCGCGCGGCCATCCCGCTCGGCCAGCCGGTGATCAGCGACCGCTACGCCGGTTTCCTGCGACGGCTCAACCGGGCCGAGGATTCGGCCCGCGCCGAGGTCGCCGTCGGCGACCACTGGCAGCACCGCGCCGACGCGGCCGAGTCCACCCAGCGGTACCGGCACAACCCCCGCGTCATCACCCGCCGGATCGAACGCCTCGAAGCCGACCTTCGCCGCTGGCAACGCGCCCGCGACACGGTGGCCTCCGGCGGTAGGCACGGCGAGTACGCCGACGGCGGCCGGTACGCCGAGCGCGCACCCGCCCACCTTTCCCGCGCGGGCGCCGAGATCGCCCGCCTCGGCGAGCAGATCACCCACTGGCGCGAGGTGCTCGCCGACATGGAAGCCACCGGGGCACACCGGGCCTGGACCCGCGACCATTTCCGCGTCGGTGACGAGGCACGCATCCTCCGGACCTGGTACCCCGTCGTTCGGGTCAACGCGAAATCGCTCACCGTGCCGCCGCTGGTCTTCGGCGGACAGCGGCGCTTCAACGACGCCGGCAAAGACGTGTGGACCGACACCGCCCCGTACGACAGGGTGTACGGCCGCCGCCGCGACGGAAAGATCCTCCACACCCCGCCCCCATCCGACGGCGCGACCTGCACCCGGCGGCTGTTCATCCCGAGTTTCAATGCCGAGTTCGCGTCGGACACCCTCGGCAGCCGCTGCGCCCAGCCGCCGGTGGCACGGCTGACGATCCGCCATGACGGGGTTACCTGCGGCAGCGCCGGGGTGTGCCGTGTCCACGACGACTTCGAAGGCCCGGCGCTCGCGCCGTGGACCGAAATCGTCCTGCTGTGCGCCGACCACGCCGCCGCAGAGCAGGAAGCCGTCTCCGACGACACGCACTCGGCCGTGACGTACGAGGAGCTGTCGTGACGCCCGACGCCGGACCGGCCGCGTCGGCAACGACAACCGGTGACGAGTTGCGGTATTGCCGGACCTGTCGGCGCGCCCTCAACAGCAAGACCGCGTCGTCCGGGCGGGTGACCTACCACCACGCCGCCGAGCTACGCGGCGCAGGCAGCGACCACGCCGCCGACCCGGTGCCGCTGACCGAGTTGAACGACCCGGTGATGGAGTGCGACTTCTGCTCCCGGCCCGACCCCGCCTGGACCTACGTCTGCGCAGACCAGCACACCGAGGTCCGCAACGTCACGGCGAGGGTCGTCGGTGCCCGCGACTACCGCGACCGGCACGGCGCGGCCCGTGTCCTGCGTACCGACACCGAGCCGGGGCTCACCCAAGCCTGGGGCCAGCGGTGGACGTCATGTGAGGGCTGCGCCGCGTTGATCGAGCAGCGTGACCTGTACGGACTCGTCGGGCGGGTGGCCGACGCGATGCCGGCCAAGTACACGCGCGGCAACCGCCTCGCCCGCACACGCGGCGAGCTGCACGCCAACTACAGCAACCTCTTCGCCACCCTGCAACCCGGCCGTGGGCGGATCACCCCCGAGCACCCCCTCGGCGTGTGGGAACCGACCAACGCACCAACCGGTGACAACCCCGTCAACCGCGAGCAGCGGCCATGACCGGCCCGGCGAAGTCCTCACACGCATCGCTTGGCCGCGCACCACCGCCCGGCGGTCGGGCCGGGCGCTCGCCCCGCCGCCTCTTCTTCCGCCGACTCGCTGTCTGCGCCCCGACTCGTCATTGACACCTGCCATGCGGTTGCCGGTCTCGCAACGACCGCACCCGCCGCCTACCCACCCGCGTACCAAGAGAGGCCACGATGCTGCCCGACACCCTGCTGGAAAAGGCCAACCAACTCGCCGAGGCATACGCCAAATCCCAGACCTGCCGCCTGAGCGCCCACCTCGCCAGATCTGAGGCCGAACGCGCCAACCACACCGCCCGCGCCGACTACTGGGACAGCCAGGTCTCGGACCTGCACGCGACGCTGACCGCCGCGCTCAACACGGCGTTGCCTCCCACCATCTACGCCGCCGCCGACCCGTTCGCCCCGGTCCTCGTGCCCGACGGGCACCGGGTCGAGGTACGCGGCAGCGTCGACGGCGGCAACCGCGCGGTGTCCGTCAACTTCACCCCGGCGCAGGCCGTCGCCGTCGGTACGGCGATGATCGCCTGCGCCGCCCTCGCCGCACAGGGCACCGGACAGCGGCTCGCCGAGATCCTGCCACCGCTGCCGCCCGCGCCGGTGGGCCGCACCTGACCCGCACACCGGGGGGCGCGCCGCGATGGCCCGATGCGGCCTGCACCGCGACGCACACGCCATGCGCGCCCCGGCACGGTAGCCAACGGGCGGGCACCGCGCGGCGGTCCGCCACGCGCCGCGCCTCGACCTCGAAGAACCTCGAACCCGCCCCGCAGCGGTCGAGTATGGCGTGTTCAATGAGCGAGGGGTCGGTGGCCGGCGGGCACACCCCGTGCGGGGGTGCGCGCAACCCCGACCGGCCACCTCGCCCCGCACGGGCCTACCAACACCGGCTTCGACATCGAGCCGGCGTACCACCACCCGGCGAGGCGTACCAGCGATGCTAAACCGAAGCGTCGGCACGGGCCGGCCAGAGCACGGGAGGGAGGATCATCGGCATGGGCAGCCGCACCCGCCACCGTCACCGCCAACTCGACCGGGCCGGCATCGCCGAGCGCACTAGCGTGAGCACCGCCACCGTCGACTACTGGCACCTGCACCGGGCCAAGACCGGCTTCCCCGTCAAGGCCAACACCGACCCCGACGGCCGCGACTGGTGGTGGCAGACCGACATCGACACCTTCCACGCCGAGCACCTGGCCGAACGCGCCGCGAAGTTCACCCACGTGGACCGCACCGGCGATCCGCGTGACCTGCTCACCGCCCCGCAAGCCGCGACGGTGCTCGGCTACAAGAACCACCGCAGCCTGCCCGACGAACTGCTGCACAACCCCGACCAGGCCGAAGAACTGCCCAGCGGCCGGCTGCGCCGATTCTGGCACCGGCACACCGTGTGGGCCTACGCCGACGGGCGCCCGCTGCGGCACTCCACCGGCCGCCCCGCCGGCACCGGCACCGCAGCACGCCAGCCGCACCCGTACGCCGACGATCCCCGCCTCGACACCGCACTCGCCCTGATCGAGGAAGCCGACGCGGCCGGCACCGGCAGTACCGGCCTAGGCGCGCACCTGTCCCGGCAGCTCGGCGTCGGCGAACGCACCGGGCAGCGACTCATCGCCGCAGCCCACGACGTGCGCAGCGCCCAACCGCCCACACCCGCGCCGGGCAAACAGCAGCAACGCAGGCGCGCCACCGGATCGAGCTGACAGCAGTCGAGCTGACCGCATCGGTACGGCCGACACGATCGTGGCCGAGACTGCCACACGGGGAACGGCAGCCTCGGCCACGGGGCCGACGCGACACCGGGGGTGCCCGCCCGGCGAGGGGGTGCGCGGGACGCGCCGGGCCGGCAGGTGTTACGCGGCCTGGGTTGCGGCTCTGTGGGCGGCGTTGGCGGCGTCGGCCGCGCTGGTCAGCGCCGCCGCCATCTCGTAGGCCGCGGCCGGGGTGAGGGTGAACATCCGGCCCTCGTCGGGAACGTCCATCGTGACGTAGGGCTTCTCCAAGTCGGCCGGCTCGGTTCCCCAGTCCTTGGGCAGCTTGTCCATGTACCCGGCCCGGATGGTCAGCGGGATCGGGCGGGTCGTGCCGCCATACACCGAGATGGTGGTGACCGGTCCCCGGTGCCAGAACGCTCCATCACGGACCGGCTCGTGCATGCACTCCACGCACCAGTCCGGGCAGCGGCGTGTACGGCTGTGCCTGGACGGCACCTCGACATCGTTGTCGTGATCGTCTTCGCTCACCGTGACCCCTTGTGTTGATGGGCGAGGTCCGAACGCGGACCAGGGTATGGGTTCGGGCGCCCCTCGGTGGGGTCGCTGGTTGGCTGCCAGTGTCGTCGCGGGACGGGTAGCCGGCGTTGGGTGGCTGTCATACGGGTCACGCGTCCGAGGCGGGGCGCCGTCCGTTCGCGCCGGCCGGTGTGTCGTTCTTGAGCAGGGTCAGCAGCTCGGATACCCGGCTGGTGCGGATGGTGTGCCCGTCGCGGCGAAGCTGCCGAGCCAATGAGTCGCGGGTCAGGCTGCGGCCTTGGCGTACGAGGTCGTCCCGGGCGGCCCGCGCGGCGGGCAGCAGCGCCACGAGGTCAGCGTCGGCGTCCAGCGGTGTCGGCGGGCTGGCCGGCTCCACGGGTGGCGCTGACAGCGGCGCAAGGCGTGTCAGCGGCGGGCCCGGCTGGCGATGCCCGTTGTGGTTGTCGGGGTGGTTCGTCAGCGGCTTGTCGGACGCCAACCCGGCTGGCTCAGCGGCCTCCGCGACGGGCGGGGCATCGAGCTGGATCACGGCGGCGGCTGGCGTGGCCGTTTGTGCGCCGAGTGCGGCTTGCTCGTCGAGCGCGGCGCGGACGCGTCCGGCCAACTCGACCAGGCTGACGCTGCCGACCACGATCAGACCGTCGACCGAAAATGGCAGCAGGTACGGAGCGAGTCCCGATTCCCCAAACCGGGCGGCGACGGCTGCCATGTGCCAGTAGGAGACGAACGCGGCAATGCCGGCGATGGCGGCGGTGGCGAGGATTCGCACCACCGCGAGGCTGCGCCGGTAGACCGGCACCCGGGAGACGAGTTCGACGGTCAGCAGCAACGCCAGCGGCGGCCACGCGGCGATGGTTTGCGCGATGGGGTTATCCCGGGCGTGCAGGACATTGGCGCAGACGGAGGCGGCGACACCGACGGTAAGGGTGGCGCGGACCGCCCATTGGAAGCGTCGAAGCTGGGCAATGTTCATCGGCAGTGGTGTCATGTCGTTGTTCGAGCGGTCAGGGTGGGCTTCAACTGGCGTTCGGCGATCCGGCGGGTGGCCTCGGAGGGTTCGGCCTGGCCGAGGTCGGCGAGCCGGTTGCCCAGCAGCCGCATGGTGCGCCGTACCGCGTCGGGGCGGGCGAGGCGGCCGTGGATGCGGATCACCCGCTGGTATAGCTCCTCGTTGACCGGGTCGTACTCGATGGCGGCCTCCAGGGCTGCGATGGCCTGGTCGGGATGATCGGTCTCCAGGATCTCGGCGATGCGGGCGTACACGCCCAGCAGGTGGTGGCGGTAGGTGGTCGCATAGTCGATGCTCCACGGCCAGTCCTGACCCTCGCCGAAATCCCCGCTGTAGCAATCGGCTGCCTCGCGCAGCGAGCCGAGGCACGCCGCCTCATCGTCGGTGGCCTTGTTGGCACGGTCGATCGCCGTCAACATCCGCCACAAGTCCACGTCGATCAGTTCCGGGTCGATGCGGTACCGGCTGCTGGCGCCGTCGTAGCGAATGAACTTGCCCCGGCCCTGAATGCCGGTGGCATCGCGGAGCAGGCTGCGGATGGCGTTGAGGTCGGTGCGGACCCGGTTGATCCCCGAGTCGGGGTCGGCGTTGGGGTGGATGACGGCGGCCATCTCCTCGTACGTGCGGCCCCGGGGGTAGGCGGCCAGGATGGCCAGGACTGCACGGGAGCCGCTGCGTACCCCGGTGGTGATCGGACCGTCCGCTGTGGTGAGGGTGACCGTGCCAAGTACCCGCAGCCGTACCGGCGGGTCGGTCGCATCCTCGGCCCGGGGCTCGGGCATGTCGATCAGCTCGACCGGACGGTCCACGGTGTCCGGTTCGCCCTCGGGTTCGCGGCGCGGTCCGGTGGGCTCGTCGCCGGTCTCGGCTCTGGTCGCGGCCTGGGCGACAATGGCGAGCACGTCGGCCAGGTCGCGGGCGGCCATGGTGGCGAGCCGGCCGCCGTCGACCGGCGTCCCGGCGTCGGACGCGGTGAGGGTGCCGTCGGCGGCCACCTGGTAGGCGGGCAGGCCATCGGGGGTGCCAAGAACGACCGGGTGTAGCTGCAGGGCCGTCCGGTGGGCGGCCACCGCGAGCAACCGTGCGGTGTAACGGGAATCGGCAGCGGCGAGCAGCACGTAGGGCGGCAGGAACTCCAGGTGGCGGGTGCCGGCGTTCAACTCGGCCACCGAATCGACGCCCATGCTGTCCAGCAGCCGCCGCCGATGGATCATCTCCTCTTCCAGGTGGGTGACGGCGGCGGCGGTGTCACCCACGATCATGAGCCGTTCACCGTCGAAGGTTTCATGACGAGGGTCCAGGCCGATCGGGGCGACACCGCCGGGCAGCAGCCCGGCGAGGGTGTCGGCCGGGGTGACCACGACGGGCCGCGCCGGCAGCTCGTCGGTTACACCGGTGGCGAGGACGGCGGCGAGGACCGCGCGGGCGCCAGCAATCGCGCCCTCACCGTCCAGCGCCACACCGGGGCCGGGCAGGTCGAACAGGCTGATCTCGTCGCCGTTGCTGTCCGCGCCGATTGCCGCCGGCACGGCGGGTGGGGCCGGCAGCACGCCGGGCAGCGCACCGCCGTGCCGGGCGGTGAGCAGGCGGCTGCCGGCGGCATCGGCCGTGTGCAGCGTCGCGGGTACCGGGGTCGGCGCGGGGCCGGTACGCAACGGGATGGGGTAGCCGAGGCGGGCGCGGCGGCGCTGTTGCAGGCGCAGCAGCGCGGCGACGGCGGCGATGGTGGCGGCCAGGCCGAGGCTGACCCAGCCCTGTGACGGCAGGCTGACCCCGTGTTCATGCTCGCTTTCCGAGGGCGCCGACGGGGCGCCCGGGTGGGGTGCGGGTGCGGACCTGGAGCTGTCCACCGACCCTGACGGGGCGGGCGCGGCCGGTGCCGCGCTTGCCGGTGGTGGGCTCGCGGGTGGTGGGGCTACGGGCGCGGGGGTGGCTGGTGATGGGCTCTGGACCGGGGGCGCGGTCGGTGCCGGGTTGCCTCCGGCCGTTCCTGCCGGGGGCGATGCGGCGGCGGGGGTGCGGGCGGGCAGGACGAGCACCCACCCGATGTGGATCTCGTCGGGGTCGGTGAGGGCGTAGCCGTTGGACTGTGGCTTGTCCCGGTTGAGGATGTAGATTTCCGCCACCGGAACGGGTCGCCGAGCTTGGCCTTGGCGATGTCCCACAGGTTGTCGCCTTTGACCACGTGGTGGATGCCGCCGGGCGCGTCCTGCGCCCACCCGGGAACATCCGAGTCGCTGTGTCGACCGTGGGCGATGATGCCGGTGACGGCGAGGATGCCGGGCCGGGCCGGTGTGGCGAGGGCGGGTCGCGGCCCGTTCGCCGCCGGCAGCTCGACCGCCGCCGGTTGGGCGGGTGCGACCGCGACGGCCGGGGTGTGCGCGGCGGCGTTCGCTGCGGCTGCCGTGCTCGTGGCTCGGTTGGTGACCGCGCCGCGCAATGCGTCCAGCAGGATGGCTCCCGCGATGGCGCCGACCAGCACGGCGGCGACGAGGCGGACCGGGCCCACCGGGCGCCGCCGGGGCGGGTGAGGCCGCCCTCGGCGGGCGTCGGCGGCCTCACCGGCGGAAAGGATCGCCTCGACCAACACGTCCCGCAGGAACAGCAGCCACAGCGCCCACGCGAGGATGGCGAGTAGGTTGAGGATCTTCCGGTCGTCCAGGGGCGAGGTCAGCGCGGCGCCCAACTCGCCGAGGCCGGGCATGTGGTCCGGTAGCGGCCAGCCGATAAACGCCACGAGCAGCCATGGGACGCCGCCGAGCAGCCCGAGCAGCGCGGCCAGGGCGAGCAGGCCGCGCAGCAGCCGACCGGCGGCGGCAACGACACGGGTCACGGTGGGCCTCCTCGGGTCGGGTCTCGTGTCTCGGGTATTTGTCTCGGGGTCTTGCGCCTCGGGTCTCCTGGGTCAGGTGCCGGGTCCGGTGACGCCGTGGATGGCTGTGGCCGTGGCGGTGACCGACACGTCGAGGCTGCGTACCCCGACCAGTTGCAGGAGCTGGGTTCGGGTGGTCCGCCGCACGGTGACGGTCACGGTGGTGGTCGTGGCCGTCACCGTGCCATCCAGGCCAGCGGAGGTCAGCCAGCCGCGGGCGGCGGCCTCCGCACGAGGCGGGTCGAGTTCGGCAATGTTGTTGGTGCGGTAGACGACCAGATTGAGTTGTTGGGCGCCGGCGCGGGCGGCTGCCTGCGCCGCGTCGAGGGCCTGTACCTTGGCCGACAGCGCCATTCCGGCGTCGAGCACGAGGCCGGCGAAGGCGATCAGGGCGATGGTCAGGATGACGACGAACGGGGTGACCTGTCCGGAGTCGTCGCCGGTACGGGCACGGACCTGGCGCAGCAGGCACCGCATCCGGTTCATGGCGACGGCCCTCCACGCCAAAGATCAACAGGGCTGGTGCTGGTCGCCGACACCACCCGTGTCCCTGGCACGGAAATGAGGGCGAGATCGGACAGCGGAACCGTGCACGAGACCGTCACCCTGACCACTCCGCCGGGACGCAGCCCGCCGGTGTCGACCGTGATCGTTGGCTGCCGGCAGGTGACGCCCCGCGCGGCGAGGGTGTCCAGCGCGGTGCGCCGCGCGTCGGCGTCGGCACCGGACACCGAGCGCGAGATGGACGCGGCACGGGCGGCGCCGTGGGCGGCGGCGTCGAGGTCGAGTTGCGCGGACACGAGCCGGCCGCAGAACACGACGAACAGCAGCATCCCGACTAGCAGCGGCGTGAGGATCGCAAGCTCCACTGTGGACGACCCGGCGTCACGGCGCTCGGCGAGGCGCTGCCACCGTTGGCCGAGCCACTGGCGCGGCGACGGTGGTAGCCTCACCGGGTCCGCCTCGATGTGTCGGGTGCGGCCTGTCACGGTGGTCACCTCCCGCCAGCGCGAACGTCGGGGACGAATCTCTCTACCGGCCCGGCGGCGCTGACGTGGACCGTCCAGCGGACGCCGGGCACGATCGTCTCGGCGGTACCGGTGATGTCCACGCGCACGTCGGTGGCGGTGCGGGTGACCGTCACGTGCGGGTCTTTGAGGACTCCGCTGCCGAGCGCGGCGAGGGTCTGGTCACCGGCGGTCTGGCCCTGTGCGGCGCTGGCGTTGTAGGCGGCTGCGGCGTCGAGGGTTCGGTTGGCGGCGGCCTGGGCCACGTGGGTGGCGTGCATCCAGACCGCCGCCTGGATGATGA
>WNGB01002225.1_pt1 | contig 40687 bp, 39 predicted proteins | sample 5400681 | NCBI WGS metagenome assembly WNGB01 (sample SAMN13153367, study PRJNA577476) | soil metagenome | isolation source: 115 cm soil or saprolite under grassland replicate 2 | place: USA:California | collected 2016-06-15 | reverse complement strand
AGCCGCTCGTACGCGACCGCCCCGATCGGGCTGGGCGGCTATGAGGTGCCGGCGATCTACGCGATCTCCTTCGCGGTCGCCCTTGTCGTTGTCGGGAGCGTCCACCTGCTGGTGCAGCGCACCGGGGTGGGGCGCGAGATCCGCGCCGCCTCAGAGGATCCTGGGGCGGCGGCAGTGCTCGGTGTGGATATTGGCCGCGTCTACGCGCGCACGTATGCGCTCGGCGCGGCCTGTGCCGGTGTCGGAGGGGTCCTGGTTGGCTTGGCGTTCGCGTTCATGCCGACCACCGGCACCGGCTACTTGTTGACCGGGTTCGCCGTGGTGGTGCTCGGCGGGCTCGGCAGCGTGCTCGGCACCCTCATCGGCGGCATCGGCCTGGGGGTGATCGAGAGCGTGGGCGGGGCGGTCTTCGGCGACGGCTACCGCGACTTCATCGGCCTGGTGGTGTTCCTGGCCTTCCTGGCGCTGCGGCCGCAGGGTGTGCTCGGGCGAGCCGAGCGGTGAGCGTGGACACAGCCAGGCCCGGCGCGACCACCGGAGCGGCGGGCATCGCGGCGAGCGGCCGTGGCGGGCGCGGCGCCAGGGTCCGGTGGGCGGGCGCGCTGCTGGCAGCGGTCGCGCTGCTGGCGCTCGCCCCCTCCTACACCGGCGACTACGCACAGCAGGTGTCGTTCCGGATCTTCGAGTACGCGGCGCTGGGCCAGGCCTGGAACCTGCTCGCCGGCTACGGCGGGATGGTCTCGCTCGGCTCCGCGGCGTTCATCGGCATCGGCGAGTACACCACGGCGGAGCTGACCAACCACGGCATGCCGCTGGTGCCGGGAATGCTGGTGTCCGGGCTGTTCGCCGCGGCCTTCGCCACCGCCGTCAGCCCCGCCCTGTTCCGCCTGCGGGGCCTGTATTTCACCATCGGCACGCTGGCGCTGGCGGAGGCGCTGCGGCTGTTCATGGTCAACTACAACGGCCTCGGCGGGAACATCGGCATCTTCCTGAAGAGCGCCGCGCCCACCACCGCCGGGCTGTACTGGCTCTCGCTCGGCGTGGCGGCGGCCGCCACCGGGCTGGTCCTGCTGGTGCTGCGCACCCGCCTGACCATCAGCCTGCGCGCGGTCCGCGACGACGAGGACGTAGCCCGCCAGATGGGCCTTGTCTCGTTCCGCACCAAGCTGTTCGCCTTCACCTTCGCGGCCTTCCTGATGGGCGTGGTCGGCGGGCTGCAGGCGGGCAAGCTCTCGCAGATCGAGCCGTACGGCGCGTTCGGCCTGCAGTGGACCGTCGACATCGTCACCGTGGTGCTGATCGGCGGGCTGGCCACCACCGGCGGGCCGCTTATCGGGGCGGTGTTCACGGTCGCGCTGGCCGAGCTGCTGAGCGGTTCGCCCGAGCTGCATCTGGCCATCACCGGCGCGATCGTGATCGTGGTCGTCCGCCTGGCGCCGCAGGGGCTGTGGGGTCTGCTGTCGCGCGCCGGCCAATGGGGCCGCCCGGGGCGGGCGCGCCGGCGCCCAGACCCGGAGGGAGCCCCGTGACGGCCATGCCGGCGGGGGCTGGCCTGCCCGAGAGCAGCCGGCTCCTCGAGATCACAGGGCTCACCAAGCGCTTCGGCGGGGTGACCGCTGTCGACGGCCTCGACCTGACCGTGCGCTCCGGCGAGACGCTCGGCGTCATCGGCCCCAACGGCGCCGGCAAGAGCACCCTGGTCGGGCTGCTCAGCGGCGCGCTGCGCGCCACGGCGGGGAGCATCCGCCTGGACGGCCAGGACGTCACCCGGCTCGCGGCGCCGGCCAGGGCGCGACTCGGCATCGGTCGCACCTACCAGGTCCCGCGGCCGTTCGCCCGCATGACCGTGCTGGAGAACCTCCTGCTCGGCCGGCTCTACGCGGCCGGGACCGGCCGCATGCGCGCGGCGCGGCGCGAAGGGCTCGAGATCCTGGAGCGCACCGGCCTGGGCGATGTCGCCGAGCGGCCGGCCGGCTCGCTGGCGCTGCTGCGCCTCAAGCGCCTCGAGCTGGCAAGGGCGCTGGCGCTGCGCCCGCGCCTGCTGCTGCTCGACGAGATCGGCGCCGGGCTGATCGAGTCGGAGCTGCCGGAGCTGATCGCGCTGATCCGGTCGCTGCGAGGCGAGGTCGAGGCGATCCTTGTGATCGAGCACGTGGTCGAGGTGATCCAGGCCTGCTGCGACCGCGTCGCCGTGCTCGACTGGGGCCGCAAGCTGGTCGAGGGCACGCCCGAGGAGGTGCTGCGCGACCCCAAGGTCGCCGCGGTCTATCTCGGCACCAGCGCCACGTCCGCGCCCGGGGCGCAGGCCGCGCCCAGACCCGCGGATGGGGCCAGCCCAGACGGGCCGATGCTGCGCCTGGAAGGGGTGGCGGTCCGCTACGGAGCCGTGCGCGCCCTCCAGGACGTCACCCTCGAGGTCCGCCGCGGTGAGATCGTCACCCTGCTCGGCGCCAACGGCGCCGGCAAGACCACCACCGCCAGGGCGATCAGCGGGATGACCCGGCTCGCGGCCGGCGCGGTCTGGCACGGCCGCGAGCGGATCGACGGGCGGCGTCCCGACCAGATCGCGGGACGCGGCATCGCCCACTGCCTGGAGGGGCGCCGCGTCTTCGCCGACCTGTCAGTCGAGGAGAACCTCGAGCTCGGCGGCCGCGCCGTCGGCAAGAGCGAGCGCCGCGGCCGGCTGGACGCCGTCTACGAGCTGTTCCCCCAGCTGGCCGAGCGCCGCGGCCTCTCTGGCGGGCTGCTCTCCGGCGGCCAGCAGCAGATGCTCGCGATCGGCAGGGTGCTGATGGCCGCGCCGGAGCTCGCCATCTTCGACGAGATCTCCCTGGGTCTGGCTCCGCTCGTGGTCGACCGCCTTTACGAGGCGCTGGCCGCGGTGAACCGGCGCGGCGTGGCCATGCTGGTCATCGAGCAGAACGTGGAGCGCGGCCTGGCCCTCGCCGACCGCGCCTACGTGCTGGAGCGGGGTCGTGTGGCGCTCTCGGGCGAGCCGGGCGCCATCCGCGACGACCCGCGCCTCCTCGCCCTCTACGTCGGCGAGGCGCGCGGCGATCCACAGCCCTGACCGGCAAGATCGGAGGCTCGGCACGGGAATCGGGCCGGGCGCTCGGGAGTTCTCATCGGGTTACGCTCGCCTCCCCCCAGCGAGGTCCCCAGCATGCGGCGACGCCCTGCTCTCCCGGTGGTCGCGCTGCTCGCCACGGCGCTGATCGGCCTGGCGGGCTGCACCATCTCCGCCAAGCGACCCCAGCCCGCCGCCGCCAGCGCCGGCGACGACGCGCGGCACGGCCACGGGCAGACGGCCGACACCAGCCCGCCCGTCGCGCCCCGCGCCGGCGTCGTGGACATGCGCATCGACCAGCTTGCGCCCGCCGCCGTCGAATTCCAGTGGAAGCCAGGGAACCTGCTGCTGCACCCGGGCCAGACCGTGACCCTGAAGGTCGCCAACCACGACTACATGCAGCACAACTTCCTGTTCCAGGCCGGGAAGGTGAACCGCAACCTGCCCGTCGGCAGGGTGACCGCCATCCGCTTCACCGCGCCCTCGGCCGGGACCTATGCCTTCTGGTGCAAGTACCACCTGCAGATGATGAAGGGCAGCATCACCGTCCAATGACAAGGAGCCGATCGATGCGAGGACGCGCGGCATGAACAGCTCTTCGCGTGATGAGATGGAGCCCAACGGCGGCATCGTCGCGGCGGTCGTCGCCGCGGGCGTCGGCTGTGCGGCGCTCGGCGCCTGCACGGTCGCTGCGGCGGCGTACCCGAGCTTCGCCGACTTCCTGACGCTCTACGCACCCTCCGGGCCGCTGACCGGCAAAGCCGTGGTCGCCACGATCGTCTACCTGATCGCGTGGCTGAACCTCCACGCCCGCCTGCGCGACCGGGAGCTGAGCCTCTTCAAGGCCTTCCTGCTCACGATGGCGCTGCTCGGCGTCGGCCTCGTCGGCACCTTCCCACCGGTGTACCAGTTCTTCGGGCGAGGTTGAGTACTGCCTCCACGACGGTCAAGGTCAGCCGGGAGCCGGCTCCACCCGCAGAGTCACGTGATGCCGTGACCGCGAGAGCGGCGATGGCGCCACCCATCCAGTCGGCGCTGGAGCCCCAGCATGTCCTCCTGCAGGTGGGGTGGGGAACGGTCGATAGAACAGGTGACGCTCCGCGACAAGGGCAAACCCGGGGAAACCCGGGGAAACCCGGGGACGCAACGCCACGGGCCTACCTCGCCGGCCGGTGGTGGCGGCCGGCGACAGGGCAGCCGGGCTGCCGAACAGAAGGCGCCAGCCTTCCACGACATGCACGCTTGGGAGGCACCATGCCGTTCCCCCGGTGGTGGTGCATCGGCCGTCAGGTCAGTCCGCCCACGCCCCAGCCCGGTCGCACCGCCGATGGGACCGTTGCCCCGCCACGGCCACAACAGCGCGCGCTATTGGCAGGCCCGTTGGCGCGGGCTCGAACCCTTCCGGTCGCCTTCCTGGCCGTCGCGCTGCTGATCCCGCTGCTCGGGCTGGTCGCCGTGCGCGAGCAGTACGCCGCCAGCCTGCGCGCGGCGCAGATCGAGGCGCAGCACGTCGCCGAACCAATCGCCCATACCATCGCGGAGAGCAGCGAACTCGACCCCCGCGACAACCATCCCAACCTGTACCAGGACCCGGACCGGCTGCAGGACTACCTCAGCGACATCGACCGCGACCTGCGCCGCGACATGGTGGTCATCGGCCTTGACCGCCGCATCCTGGCCGACTCCATCCCGGCCAACCAAGGCGAGCTGTTCACCCACGATCCCCATGGCGAGGTCGGCGCGACCATGCGCGACGGGCGGCCGCGCAGCTTCACCGAGCGCAGCGCCGACTACCCGCAGGGCATCCTCCAGATGGTGATCCCGTTGCGCACCGAGGAGGGCAGGATCGTGGGTGCGGTCCTGATGGAGTACACCCCGATCTACCGGGAGCTGCTGGCGGCCAGCGCGGGCACCCGCCGGCTCATCCTGGCGGCCAGCGGCGGCGGGCTGCTCCTGGCGCTGCTGGTCGCCTTGCTGTTGGCCCGCGGCCTGGTTGGTGACCTGCGCCAGCTCGCCCTGGCGGCCGGCCGGCTGGCCGCCGGCCACGACAACGCCCACGCCCAGGTCCGCACCAGCGGCGAGCTGGGCAAGCTGGCCGTGGCGTTCAACGACATGGCCGCCCAGATCGCCGCGCAGAAGGCCGCGCTCACCGAGGTGGCGATCAGTGACCCGCTGACCGGCCTGCACAACCGACGTCGTTCCACGCCCGCCTGGCCGAAGAGACCGAGCGCGCCCGCCGCTCTGGCAGCCCGTTCGCGCCGCGCGCTGTATGCGGCCAAGCGAGCTGGCCGCAACCGCGTTTGTGGCCACACTGACCTCCAGCCCGCACCCGAGCGGGCATAGCACCACCCGTCACATCGACCAGCGCATCAAGCCAGATCGCCGCCGACAGTCCGACCCTCTCCCACGCCCTACGAGGCAGCGTTGCTCGCGTCTGCCAACTCGCCGACCGGCTGGAAGCCGAGCTGCGCGCCTACTCGCCGCTTGAGGTCATCCTGAACAGCGCGATCCATTGCGTCGAGGCCCGAACCGGCTGCCAGGTAGGCGAGGAGTCGCTGATGCCGCTGCTCGACAATCGCCCGTCTGCCCCAAGCGTTCCGCATAAGCTCCTGGTCGAAGTCCTCCGCCAAGTAGCACGAGACGGCCGGTTGTTCAGCGTGTCGTACAGGGTGAACCGGAGACCACCATGGCGGCTGAGGGTTTGCACCCGGCCTTCGATCGCTCCGTATGCCTCGATAACCGTCGACCTTGGGCGATCCTCCGGTTCTGCGGAAATGACAGCGTCGATCTCAGCCGTTTCATACCGCAATGCCTCCACGCGGCCACCCTGAAGTACCTTCAGAAGCTGTACGAGTTGATCGCCCCGCACCTGACCGAGAAGCCGCGCCGCCTGCTGGCCGGCGGGGGCGCGCGGGCGTTGGGCCGCGGCGGTGGCGCGTGGATGGCCCGCATCAGCGGGCTGTCGCGTCCGACGGTCTACGCGGGGTGCGGGAGCTGGAGGAGCGGCCCGACCCTGGTGGCCGCGTGCGCCGTCGGGGTGGTGGGCCCAAACGGCGGACCACGACCGACCCGGGCCTGCGTGCGGCGTTGGACGCCCTGGTCGACCCCGACACCCGCGGCGACCCCGACAGTCCGCTGCGCTGGACGTGCAAGTCCACTCGGGAGCTGGCCGACGCGCTGACGGCGCAGGGCCCATCCGGTTAGCGATGACACCGTCGGGGGGCCGGTCGCTGGTCTCCCACGAAGCCATTGTCGAGTTGATCGGGGCGACCCCGTACCCGCTCTGGTTCATTGGGCCTGGGGGAGGAGCGTGGCGATCATGTAGTCGGCGAGGAACCGTGCGAACCTTGGCAGGGACCAGCCGCGCTGCAGGACCAGCAGGTCGTACAGCTCGTCGGAGGTGCAAGTCCACAGGATGTCGGTTGCCTGGGCCAGGGTGACGCCCTGGCGCAGGTAGCCGCGCTGCTGCAGGAAGCGGGCGTGGTGGCGGGCACGCTGCTCGCGAATGTCGTTGTTGGCGTCAAGCAGCGCCGCCATCTCGGGGTCGCTGGCCGCGGCGGCGCGGACCAGCCGCACGATCGGCGACACGGCCGAGGAGACCTCGCTGGTGAGGGCGCCCCAGTTGCGCATGATCGTCCTGGGGTCGGTTTCGCGTTCGCGCATCGCGTCGGCGCGTTGGAAGGCCGGGACCGGTTCCCGGCCGGTCAGGCCGCGTTGGTAGATGGCGCGGACCAGGCCCGGCTTGCCGCCGAAGGCCTTGTAGATGGTCTCCACCGACACGCCGGCCTCGCGGGCGATCGCGGCGATGGTGGTGGCGGCGTAGCCGCCCTCCAGGAACTGCCGCTGGGCGGCGTCGAGGATGGCCTGCTGGCTGCGGCGGGCCTGGGCTTGGCGGCCGCTGGAGTCGTAGCGACGCTTGGGCTTGACGCTGGCCAACGTTCGTTCCATACTCCTGTATCGGTTACAGCTAAGTGTAGCAGAGTTGGGGGGAGGTCGTCATGGACCGAGCGGGTCAGGGCCCGGCGGCGGTGGTGGAGCGGCTACTGGCGGGGATCAATGCCCACGACCTGGAGGCGATGGTGGCCTTGTTCGCCGACGACTATGTCAACGAGTGGCCGGCCCATCCCCAGCGGGGCTTCCGCGGCAGCCAGCAGGTGCGCCGCAACTGGGGCCAGATCTTTGCCGGCGTGCCCGATCTGCGCGCGCGGCTGCCGCGCATGACCGTGGACGGCGACACCGTGTGGACCGAGTGGGACATCGCCGGCACCCGGCGCGACGGGCCCGCCTGATGCGGGGGGTGGCCATCTTCGGCGTCGCCGAGGGCCGCCTGGCCTGGGTGCGGTTCTACCTGGAGCCGGTCGAGGAGACCAGCGGCGACGTCAATGCCTTCGCCCGCCGGGTGGTGGGCACCACCACCGTCGGCACCGACACCACGGGGGGGCGGTCATGATCCTGGTCACCGGTGCCACCGGCCACGTCGGCTCGGAGCTGGTGCGCCTGCTCGCCGAGGCGGGCACGCCCGCTCGCGCCCTGGTCCACTCGCCGGACAAGGCCGCCCCGATCGAGCGCCTCGGGCTGGAGACCGCTGTGGGCGACTTCGATCAGCCCGACACGCTGGATGCGGCGATGAAGGGCTGCGACCACCTGTTCTTGCTGTCGCCGCCAAACCCCCGCCAGCCCGAGCAGGAACAACACGTCATTGATGCGGCCAAGCGGGCCGGGGTCGCGCACGTGGTCAAGCAGTCGGTGCCGTGGGCCGACCCGGACGCCGCGGTGGTGTTCAGCCGCTGGCACGGCCAGATCGAGCAGTACCTGGCCCAATCGGGCCTGGCGCACACCCTGCTGCGGCCCAGCAACTTCATGCAGAACTTCCTCATGTCGGCACAGCCGGTGGCCGAGCAGGGCGTGCTGTACGGCATGACCGGCCAGGGCCGGGTCGGCTACATCGACACCCGCGACGTCGCCGCGGTGGCCGCCGAGCTGATGACCAGCCCTGGGCACCAGGGCATCAGCTGTACCCTGACTGGGCCAGAGGCCCTGTCGGCGGCGGAGGTGGCCGAGCGGCTGTCGGTGGCGACCGGGCGTCAGGTCCGCTATGTCGATCTGGGCCCCGACGCCTTTCGTCAGGCGCTGGCCGGCGCCGGTCTGCCCGGCTGGCTGGTCGACGGCCTGGTTGAGAGCCACACGCTGTTCGCGGCCGGCCACGCGGCGACGGTCACCGACGAGGTGGCCAGGCTGACCGGCCGACCTCCGCGGACGTTCGAACAGTTCGCCGCCGATCACCGGGCGGCGTTCGGCGGCCAGCCGTCCTAGCTGCTGGCGGAGCCGCTACTGCCGTCTGTCGGCGGCGGCTCGGTTGAGCGGGAGAACGGCCGGCTCAAGCACGAGTGGTCGCCGCTGCCGCTGCGCATCCGGCATCTTCAGCGGGTCCGGCTCCACGCCGACCTGACCGTCCTGGCCCGGCTGGCCTGCGCGCTCACCACCGCGCGAGCGGTGCCGCTGACCGTATAGGCGGCATCTACCCCGAGGACCACCGCCCCCCAGGGTTGGAGCCTGCCCGGAAGTGGGCTACCAACCGCTGACCTGCATCATTGCCCGATTCGGCCGCGAGACCATGAGGAGCGGAGTCTGCGACAGCCCGTTGACCTGCGGATTCGGAGTTTCGCAGGCCGTATCGCCGGACTCTCCTAGGCGCCGGGCCCGGCGTCGTCGTCGACGATGACGGTGTGGTGGGTGACGGTGGCGTCGTAGCTGGTCAGCGCTGCCTGGGCGACGGGCTCGACGACGGCGTTCTCCAGGCTCGCCCCGGCGAACCGCGCGATCGCCTCGAGTGAGTCCCACAAGGTGAGCACCTGCAGCTCGACGTGGCCATCGCGGTCGCGCCGCAGGAGGTAGGCGCCCCGGTAGCCGTCGATGCGCTGAAGTTCGGGCAGGACCGAGTTGCTGAAGTGCTCGCGGTAGGCGTCCGCGCCCTCGGCGGTGGCGACGGCGTGCCACGATCTGATGATCATCAGGTCCTTCCGCTGACTATTGTGGCTATTGTGCACCCGCGCCGGACCGGCGACGCGCAGACGGGCGGTGAGGACCTCGGGCCCAGCGCCCCTTGGGCCGCGTCCTCACCCCGCGCTACGCGCCGGTGAGGACGATCAGGACCAGCAGCAGGACCGTCACCAGAAGGCCGGCGGACGCCGCGACGGGCTGGTGCTCCGGCTCCGGCTCGGGGTCGTCGTCGTCGGGCCCGGTCTCGCGGGCGGCCCACAGGCTCCGGTACGGCGCCTGCAGCAGGTGGAAGGCGACCCCGAGGCAGGCGCACTGGAGCAGCAGCGAGACCAGGGCGCCGAAAGCTCCCGCCGCCTCCGCGGCCGCCCACATGAGGTCCCCCTCGGCCAGCATCGGCAGCAGCGTGAGCGGTCCGAGCGCCCAGCAGAGGAAGCCGTAGGACAGCCCGCAGCCGAGCGCGCTCTGCAGGTCCCGGTCGAGCCGCCGGAACAGCAGGCCGTAGGGCACGCCGGTGGCGGCGCCGGCGCCGCAGAGCGCCAGCAGCGACACCCCCGCCACGGTCGTCTCCGCGCGGTGCGCGAGGACCAGCGTCGCCGTGCCGAGCAGCCCGGCGGCCGCGGCGCCGAGCACCCCCGCCACCGCGCCGTGCAGCGCCGCGCGCACCGGGCCGCCGGGAAGGCCGGCTCCCGGGTAGGTGCGCAGGCGCTCGGGCGACAGCAGCGCGGCGAGGCCGTCCAGGCACTGGCGCACCAGCGCCACGGCCACGCCGAGGAGCAGGTAGGCCAGCAGCGCCGGGAAGGTCGAGCGCGCCTGCTCGACCGTCCACCGCTGGGCGCCGCCGAGCACGGCGACCCAGGTGAGGAATCCGAAGCCCTGGCCGCGGATCAGTGCCGCGCCCATGCCTCTCGGCGGCTGGGGCGACTCGAGCGCCTGGGCGAGGCCGAGCAGCGGCCCGACCACCAGACCGCCCGGCATGTGCAGCAGCATCGCGACCATGGTCCCAGCCAGGGCGCCGCGCAGCAGCGCGCCGGCGGTGCGGTCGTGGCGCCGCCGGCGCAGGACCGCGTAGGCCAGGCCGGTGCTGGCCCCGTAGAGCAGGCAGGCGAGCAGGCTGGCGAATTGTCCCTGCGCCGCCGCCACGCTCCAGGCGGGTGAGTGGCGCGCCAGCAGCGGCTGCAGCGTGAGCGGTATGAGCCACCACGCCAGCGCGCCGTAGGCCACTCCGAAGAACAGCGCCTCGCCAGGATTGCGCTCGCGCACCAGCAACCCGAAGCCGGCGCCGCCCGCGGCCGCCACCACCAGCAACAGCAGCACGGAGCTGTCGAAGGGGACGCCGCGCCGCAGCAGCAGCGCGCAGAGGACGAAGCCACCGACCGTCCCGGCCGGCACGCCGGCCGCCAACCCTCGCAGGAGCGCGTGGTTGCCGTGCGGCGGGCGCATCCTGACCTCACGCCACTCGCCTGCGCGCACCGCCGCGCCCGGACGATCTCGCCGCGCGGCGGGACGGCACGCCGCCCGCCAGCGTGGTGTCACGTGGGAAGAGGAAGTTGAGCGCCCAGTCGACCATCACCCGCAGCCGCTTCTCCGCTCCGGGCAGCTTCGACAGGTACAGCGCCCGCCAGACGAGCAGGGCGGGCAGTCCCCCGACCCGCAGGTGGCGGAGCTGCGCGGCCGCGCTCTGGTGGCCGAGCCCGACCAGGAAGCCGCGCGCGCGGAAGCGGAAGGCCTTGGGACGCCGGCCCGCCGTCACCGCGACCAGGTTGTCGGCGGCGGTCTTGCCCTGGCGCAGCGCGTGCTGCGCGGTCGGAGGGCAGCAGCCGCTGCCCCGCTCCAGGTCGGGGACGCTGGCGCAGTCCCCCAGCGCCCAGATCCTTGGCGCGCCGAGCACCCGCAGAGTCGGGTCGACCACCACGGCGCCGCCGTCCTGGGACAGCGGCAGCTCGCTGAGCAGCGGGCTGGGCCGGTTGCCCGCGGTCCAGACCAGCGTGCGGGCGGGCAGCAGCTCCCCGTTGCCCAGCGCGACCGCGCCGTCGGTGGCCGCGACCACCCGGGCATCGAGGCGGAACTCGATGCCGCGTGCCTCCAGCTTGCGGTGCGCGTAGCGGCTGAGCTGGGGCTTCAGCTCGGGAAGGACGCGGGCGCGCGAGTGCACCAGCACGAAGCGCGGCTCGCCCGGGCGGATGCGCCGGTAGTAGCCAAGGACGCTGCGCACCAGGCTGGCCATGCCCGCGATCGCCTCGACGCCCGCGAACCCTCCGCCGGCGACCACGAAGGTGAGCAGGCGCCGGCGCTCCGCCGGGTCGGCCGTCAGATCCGCCTGCTCGAGCTGGGCGAGCACGTGCTGGCGCAGGCGCACGGCGTCCTCGAGCGTCTTCAGGGTGAGGGCGCGCTCCGCGACCCCCGGCAGGCTGAGGACGTCGGAGACGGCGCCGAGCGCCAGCACCAGGTGGTCGTAGGGCAGCGCCTCCTCGCCGACCGCCGTGCGCAGGCCCACCGTGCGGGTGGCCGGGTCGATGCCGACCACCTGCGCGCGCACGAAGCGGGTCCGCGGGCAGACCGCGCGCAGCGGCGCGCCGATGCTGCCGGCCTGGACCGAGCCGGCGGCGACCTCGGCGAGCATCGGCGTGAAGAGCAGGTAGTTGCTCTGGTTCACCAGCGTCACGTCGAGGTCGGGCGCCTGCGGCAGGAGCTGCTCGAGCCGCCGCGCCACGGCCACGCCACCGAATCCGCCGCCGAGGATGACCACGCGCCGGCCGGGCGCCCGGCGCGCCGCCAGCCGGCGGGCCGCGTGGCGGCGGCCGGCCGAGTGCAACGCCGGCCCGAGCGCGCCGCCGGCCGCCAGGCACAGCAGCAGCCCGGGGAAGAGCGCGCCGGCCCTGGCGAGCGACCAGCTCTGCGCTGGGCCGGCACGCAGCGGCAGCAGTGTCAGCGGCAGGGCCAGCCACACGACCAGGCCCAGCAGCATGCCGCCGGTGATAGAGCCGGCCCGCGGCGGACCGGGGGGCAACCGCCGCGGGCCGGGTAGCGGCCTGACCGTCATCGCCTGGCGTGGCTGGGACGCCGGCGGCGCTGGCCGACCGCGAGCAGGAGCGAGCCGGCGGCGACGATGCTCAGGCCGAGCAGCATCAGCCCCCTGGAGCGGAAGCTGCCGGTGTTGGGAAGCTGTCCCGCCACGTCGGCGCCCGCGCTCGCGAGCTGGCCCCGGATCGCTCCCTTCGGGTACTGGCTGTCGTGGACGTTCACGTAGTAGTTGGCCGGGTTCCCGGCGATGCCCTTGGCCAGCTCCGCGCTGACCTCGGTGCAGCCTGACTTGCTCTTGCCGCCCAGCGCCGACGCGGACTTGAAGAAGGGCACCACGATCGGGCCGGCGGCGCCCGCGGCGCCCTTGTGGATGTGCGAGGCCGTCGGGGACACGCCGGTCCAGCTCACGGTCCAGCAGACCTGGCCCTCGGTGACCTTGAGCTCGGTCGAGCCGGTGGCCTCGGGGTTGCCCGGCGGGACCTCGACCTCGCCGGTCAGGTTGGCGCGCAGCACGGTCTGCGTCGGGGCCCTCTTGGCGAGCGTGGCGGAGTCGTTGGCGGCGGGCTCGCTGGCGGCGGGCTGCTGGGCCGCGCCCGGACCGGCACTGCCGTAGACGTCGTCGCCGTACTGCTGGGAGTCGCCGGCCGACTGGGCCAGCGCGGCGGGCCCGCTCAGCGCCGCGGCGGCGGCGAAGGCGATGAAGGCCATCACGACTTTGCGCTTCATTGGGAGGCTCCTCTCGAGTGCAGGGGGTTCGGGTTCAGCGACGGCGCATCACCAGGACGCGGACGCAGTCGACCGGGCCGCCCCGCTGGGCGAATGCCCGCGCCGCCACGTAGTGCGCGCCGCTGGCGACGTCGGTGCAGATGCGATAGCGGCCGGGCTGCGTGAGCGGCGGAAGCACGTTGCTGACGACGTCGGTGGTTCCCTCCTGCTCAAGGACCACGAAGGAGTCGCACCTGTCGCTGAGCACGCCGTTGGCGGGGATCCGCTGGGCGCAGGCGTGGTTGTGACCCTGCAGGTTGCCCTGGCCGTTGAGCCGCTGCGCCTCGACGCCGTACTGCGTGGCGGGATCGTTGAAGAAGCCCGGCTGGAAATTCTGGACCCGCGCGCGGACCTGGATCTCGGTGTTCAGGGGCAGGATCCTGCCGCTGCCCGGCCGCTCGATGAAGATCATCGGCGTGGTCGCGGGGATCTCGCCGTAGGGGGTCTCGTTGAAGACGTTGCCCTTCTGGGTGCCGTCGTGCAGCGGCAGGTTCTTGTTGTTGGCGTTGGGGTCGGCGTTGTCGTCGGCGGCTGTGGTGGTGGTCGCCTCGTCGGCGACGGTGGTGGTCGTCTGCTGGTCGCCGACGGTCGTCGTGGTGTCGTCCCCGACGGTGGTGTCGGTGGAACCGCTGGGGTCGGTGCTGTCGGTCGGCGCGGTCGTATCGTTGGAGGCGGCCGTCGTGCCGGTCGTCTGCTGCGCGCTCGAGCTCGACCGGTCGAGGCCGAAGATCGTGGCGCCCAGCAGCGCCGCGCTGAGCAGCAGCGCCCACAGCACCCGGGAGCGCCCCGGACGGTTGGACAGGATCATGAGGGTTCCTCCTCGGAGTGACACCGGATGACAGAATTCGGTGCCGGAATTACTTGACGGTTATCCAACCCTGCATCTCCTCGCGCTGGTACTTGCAGTAGAAACGATGCTTGCCGGGACCGGGGACGGAGAACTTCACCAGCACCTCCGTGCCGGTCGGGAGATTCTTCGAGATGCCTCCCCCGTCCAGCGTGAAGTTGTGCTGCATGGCGTCGCCGTTGCTGGCTTTGAGCACCATGGTCGCGCCCGGCGCGATGACGTAATTCGCTGGGACCCAGCGCCCGTCGCGCGCCTTCAACGCGCCGGGCACGCCGCTTTTCAGCACCACCGGAGCGGGCTGGTCCGGCTGCTTGGGCGCCTGCCGGCTGTTCTGGCCGGAGGGCCCGTAGCCCCCGCCGCTATCGGTGGTCGGGATCGTGCAGCCGGACACGCCGAACAGGAGGCCGGCGAGCGTCAGCACAAGCACGGCCGTATGACGCCGCAGCATTTTGAACGCTCCTCTATGTGGGGGGTGGAGCGAATTCCCGTAGAGAACTCACGCCGTCAGCATGCGATTCCCATTTTCATGCAGGAATTTTCTCCAGAATCTTACGCAGACGGAGCCGTCCGCGGTACAGACGGGACAGCACGGTGCCACGTGGCGTGCCCATCAGCGCCGCCGCCTCCTCGCAGGAGAGGCCCTGCAGCTCGACCAGCACGATGGCGGTCCGGAACGTCTCCGGGAGCTGCGCGAGCGCGCGCCGCAGCTCCTCGCTCTCGAGCCGCCGGATGACCTCCTCCTCGGGGTCGGGCATCTGTCCCGGCACCCGCGAGAGCAGGTCGAAATCGTCGTCGTCGGCATTGCGCCAGGTCATCCTTTTGCGCTGCCGGTAGTCACGGCAGAAGACGTTGTGGGCGATCTGCAGCAGCCACGCCCGGCAATTCGTCCCGCTCTCGAACGACGCGAAGGAGCGGAACGCCCGCAGGTACGTCTCCTGAGTGAGGTCCTGGGCGGCGGTGGGGTCTCCCGTTATCCGCAGGTTCGCGCGGTAGACGACGTCGTGCAGCGGTATCGCCGTCGCCTCGAAGCGGTCCTGGAGCGTGCCCCCGGTCATCACGATCACCTACCTCTTCATTTCGCGTACAGTCATGCGGTCTTGAACTTGCTCTTGCGCAGGGAGACGCTGGAGCCGCTCCCATTCCGAGCGGTCAGCGGGATCGCCGCGGGCTGCATGAGCAGGGCGAGCACCAGCCCGCTCAACCCTGCCCACACCACCGCGATGAACAGCCGTTCGTGGACCGGCACCCCGGGCCGGTCCAGGAGCCGCATGCACGTCGCTCGGCGCGCCGAGCGTGGCTTGCGCCGCTCGTGGCGCCCGACGGGCTGGTGCGGGGGTCGCGGGTGTTCGGGGCGGTACATGGGCCTCTCCGCAGAGGTCGTCGCTGACGGTGGGGAGAATTCCTAGGGATGCCAGCCGCGGTGCATGAAGTCATTCGGGGCGGTCACGTTCACCAGAGCGCCGAGCCCAGCCGCGACCAGCGCGGTGGCGAACGCGATGATGAAGAGATTCGTCAGCATCTTTCGCAACTGGATGTCGGCGACCAGCCGCCTCCCGTAGCGCATCGCGACGAACGCCACCGCTGTCGCCAGGAAGGGCGTGAGCCAGCCGATGTGGACCTTCCACTCCATGGCGAAGGTCTCCCAGAAGGCGAGCTTCGAGCTGCTCAGCAGGTATGCCCGCGGGTACATCTCGATGTTCCCGCCGGCGGGCACCTTGGCCCGGTAGCCGGCGTAGCCGAACCAGGTCCCGATCGCCGACGTCAGCCACGCCACGACGGCCATGGACGCCGTGCTGAGCTTGCGGACGACCTCTTTGAGCGGCGAGTCGTGGACGGTGCACAGGGTCCCGAGCCCACCGCCGAAGGCGTGGACGATGATGATCCCGAGGGTCGAGTGCGTCAGGAAGAAGAGCTGGCGCGTGGTGAGCAGCTGGCCCGCGAGGATCACCAGCGACACCGCCATGGTGCCGAGGGTGAACCCCACCACGATGGTGACCGTGCTGGCGTTCAGCAGGGTGGTCGTGCGGCGCCTGGAGATCCTGCCCGAGCGCCTCGAGGCATGGTGGCGGAGCGAGGAAGGCTCGTCCTCCTCGTCGACCTCATAGATCTCGTCGAGATCGAGTTTCCCTTCCCCATACCAGGCCTTGTCGAGGTCGTCCAGGTCGTCATATGTGTGCGTCAAGGCTCTCCCTGCCTTCTGAAATACGCGGGCGCGATCCACCGAAGCGATTGCTGCGCGGAGGGCAGCTCGCTCAAGTTTTTGAGAAGGCGGGAGCCGCTAGGCGGTGGAGGAGAGCATCGAACCGAGCTGGATCATCGTCGTCGCCTCTCGTTCAGATCGCTCGAAATCACGCAGCCTTGGCTGCACGACGGGGGGCACGATCTCGCCAGACCGGAGCACTCGGTCCGGTGAGAAGGTGCGTCTCAAGGCCGCTACCCGCTCTCCGCCTTTGCGCTGGAGACGCCGCGGGAACTCCTCCGGAAGATCGGCCGTGGGGGCGACCGGGTGGGGATCCGAAGGTGGGTCGAACCCGCGTCAGGCGAATCGGAGCTGTGGGCTCCTGCGGGGGCGACTGACCTAACGAGACTGTATTGTTGGGGGGGCCATGGGGGATGGCAGGGCGGGACTCTACGACAGGGGCCCAAGCGAAGTCAAACCGTTTGCCGCCCGAGATTGTTTCGTGATTTTCCCATGCTCGGCGGGAATCGGGCCCGAGGTCCGGGAGTTCCCCTCCGGACCCGTCCCCGACCGCCCGAGGAGGTGACACCACCAGCCATGGGGCGGCACGGCCTGAGGCCGAGCCGTGGCAGAGAAGCGTCACAGCGATCCGAGCGGCAGGGCGAGGTGGGGCCCGTCCTGCCGCTCGTCGCAAGGTCACCTGTCACATGGTGACGATCGGTCGCACCGCCTCGCGGCGCCGCAGGGCGGTGAGCGCCCCGCCGACGTCGGCGAGCGGGTAGACGTGCGTGGCCAGCGGCTTGGCCGCCACCGCGCCCGTCGCCAGCAGCTCGATCATCGCCGGATAGGCATTGGGGCTCGAGCGGATCCCGAGCAGGTCGATCTCGTCCAGCGTCAGGCGGTCCACCTCCAGCGTCACGCTCGCTCCCCCCGTGAGGCCCAGCAGCGCCACGGTGCCGCCGCGGCGCACGCTCGCGAGCGCCTGCGGCACCGCCGCCGGGTTCCCGGAGCACTCGAAGACGCAATCCACGCCGCGATGGGCAGTCATCGCGCGCAGCGCCGCCACCGGGTCGGCGCGCTCGTAGTCGACGGTGGCGTCGCTGCCGAGCTCCGCGGCGAGCCGCAGGCGCGCGCCGCGGCCGACGGTGAGCACGCGGGTCGCGCCGGCGGCCCGCGCCACCTGGAGCATCAGCAGGCCGAGGAGGCCCGGCCCGAAGACCGCCACGGTCGCGCCCGGCCCGAGGCGGGCCCGCCGCACCGCGTGCACGGTGAGCGCACCCTGGTTGACCAGCGCCGCCTCCACGTCGCCGACGGTCGCGGGCAGCTTGTGCAGCAGCACCGCCGGCCTGACCGCGTACTCGGCAAGCGCGCCCGGCGCGGTGTGCCCGTACAGCCGGTAGCCCGGCTCGCGCACCCGCTCGCAGAGGTTGTAGCGGCCGGCGCGGCACCGCGGGCAGCGACCGCAGCCCGCGTGGTTCTCGGCGACGACGCGGTCGCCGGCGGCCAGGCCGGAGCGCTCGGCGCCCGCACCGAGCGCCACCACCGTCCCGGACCACTCGTGGCCGATGATGAACGGCAGCGACGGCGGCCACACGCCCTGGAAGGCTCCGCTCACGATCTTGAGGTCCGTGCCGCAGATCCCGCATGCGCGCACGCGGCAGAGCGCCTCGCCGGGGCCGACCGCCGGCACGGGCACGCGCTCGACCATCAGCTCGCCGAAATCGCGCAGCACGGCGGCGTCCATCTCGGCCGGAACCCGCCCGCCGCTCACGGCGGTCACGGGCCCGCCTCCCCGTCGAGCGCGGCCCAGATCTCGCGGGCCCGAGCGACCACGTGGTCGGCCACCGCCTCGAGCACCTCCTCCGCCCGCTCTGGCTGCGCCCGCTCCGGATGGCCGTACCAGCCGGTGGCGGCGATCTCGTGGAAATCGCGCAGCACCGGGTAGACGTCGGGCCGCCGGAACAGCCCGTGCGCCGCCGCGCCGGCGGCGGCGTCGCTGGGGTCTGCCACCTCGTCCATACGCACCAGCGCCGGCTCGTGGGCAAGCACCGCCGCGGTCTCCATCGACCCGGCGTGGGTGAATTCCATCTCGTCCGGGAACAGGGCGTTGGTGATGACGTGCGCCTCGGCGATGACGATGCGCACGTCCAGCCGGCGCTGTGCCTCGTCGGCCGCGAGGCGCAACGTCGGCGAGTTCCCCTCGTGCCAGTTCACCACCACGACCCGGGTCACGCCGGCCCGCCGCAGGCTCGCGCAGACGTCCACGACCAGGGCGACCAGCGTGCTCGGCGCGAGGCTCAGCGTGCCGCCCCAGGGCAGGTGGTAGTGGGCGACGCCCACGGGACCGAGCGGCGCCACGACGGTGTCGAGCCGGGCGGCCACCCGCTCGGCGACCGTCATGGCCGCGTAGGCGTCGGTGCCGAGCGGCAGGTGCGCGCCGTGCTGCTCGACGCTGCCCGCCGCGAGCACGGCCGTGGCGCTCGCCGCCAGCAGCCTGGCGGCCCGCGGCTGCGTCAGCCGCTCGAGGCGTCGCTCGCGATGGCGTGGCACGCTGCCGACCTCCTCAGGTTCCGTAGCTGGCCCTGGACGGGCCCTGCGCCAGCGCGCGGCGGTGCGCGGCGATCGGTGTCTCCCACACCTCGGTGCCGATGTCCAGCAGCGCCGGGCCCTCCGCCCGCAGCGCCGCGTCCAGCGCCGGGCCCAGCTCGCCCGGCTCCCGGACCCGCGCCGCCCGCAGGCCGTAGGCACGCGCCACCGCCGCGAAGTCGACGTCGGCGAAGTCATCGTCCTCGTGCCCCCGCCCGAAGGCGATCCGCCGGTACCAGCGGATCCACGCGAGCGAGCGGTTGTTGAGCACCACCGTGGTGATCGGGAGCCCGCGCTCGGCGACGGTCGCCAGCTCCCCCACCGCGTAGGACAGCGCGCCGTCGCCCACCAGCGCCACGACACGCCGGCCCGGCACGGCGGTCGCGACGCCGATCGCGGCGGGCAGCGCCCAGCCGAGCCCGGCGAGCCCGCGCGGCGACAGCACGCGCCGGCCCGGGCGGCGCTGCTCCAGGTACACCCCGCCCCAGCCGCTCGCCAGGCTGGCGTCGCACACGACGACGTCGTCGCCGCCGAGCGCGCGCTCGAGCTCGCCGAGCACCCGCTGCGGCGCGATCGGCCGCGTGCCCATGGCACGCTCGCGGTCGCGCTGGGCCCGCCAGGCGGCCATGAGCTCGGCCAGCCGCGCGCGCCATCGGCGACGGTCCGGCTCGGGCGCGGCGCCGTCCGCCGGCTCGCCGTCCGCCGGCTCGCCGAGCGCGCGCCGCAGCGCCTCCAGACCGGCGCGGGCGTCCGCGAGCAGCCCGGCGCGCAGCGCGAAGGCGCGCCCCAGCTCGGCCGGGTCGACGTCGAGCTGCACCACCGCCTGGTCGCCGCGCGGCAGGGTCCAGCCGAAGGTCGCGCTGCCGCCCGCCTTGGTGCCCACCAGCAGGACCGTGTCGGCCTCCGCGAGCGCGGCGGCGGCCGCCGTCGTCCCCATCGCGCCCACGACCCCGACGCTCAGCGGATGGTCCTCCGGGAAGGCGCCCTTGCCCGACAGCGTCGTCGCCACCGCGGCCGACAGCCGCCGCGCGAGCGCGGCCAGCGCCTCGGTGGCTCCCGAGAGCAGGACGCCGCCGCCGGCCAGGAGCAGCGGCCGGCGGGCGGCCCGCAGCACGGCGGCGGCGCTGTCCACGTCCGCCGGGTCGGGGCGGGGCCGCAGCGACGGGCAGCGGCCGAAGCGCGCGTCCCACGCGCTCGGGCCCGGCGCCGCCTGCCCGGCCTGCGCGGCGTCGAGCACGTCCTGGGGGAGCAGCAGCGCCACCGGGCCGGGCCGCCCGCTGGTCGCCTCGCGGAAGGCCCGGCGCACCATGTCCGGCATGGCCGCAAGATCGTCCACGGTCGCCAGCCACTTGGTCACCGGCTCCAGCAGCCGCTCCTGGTCGAGCGCCTGCGAGGCCGCGCCGCGGTAGCGCATCGGCGCGAGCTGGCGCGGCAGGTCGCTCACCAGCGCGAGCACCGGCACCGAGGAGTTCAGCGCCTCGCCGAGACCCGAGGGGAGCTTGGCCGCGCCCGGCCCGACGGTGGCGTCGCACACGCCGACGCCGCCGCTCACGCGGGCGTAGGCGTCGGCGGCGTAGGCGCCGCTGCGCTCGTCGCGCACGAGCACGTGCCGGATGGACGGCGCGCGCTCGAGGATGCCGTCGTAGAGGGCCATGGTCTGCCCGCCAGGCAGCCCGAAGACGTGCCGCACGCCGTGGGCGCGCAGCAGGTCGACCAGGAGCAGCCCGCCGTGACGGCGGCCCGCGACACGCCCGCCATCGGCCGCCAAGATGCCTCCTCTCGCGCCGCGCTGGCCGTCAGGCCGCGGCCTTCAGGTGCTCGGCCAGCCAGTCCGCCATGAGCGTGCGCGACTCGAAGACGTGGTTGGTGAGGCCGTGGTTGCCATCCTCGAACATGGCCAGCTCGGCGCCGGGCGCCTCGGCGGCGAGCCGCTCGGCCTGCGACGCCGAGATGAGCCGGTCCAGCCTGCCGAACACGACCAGCAGCGGCGAGGTGATGCGCTCGGCCGCGCCGGCCATGGTGAGCGCGGCGGCGCGCTCGATGGCCTCCCCGGCGCTGGCCGCGCCGGAGCGGCGCTGGAAGGCGGCGCGGGTGAGCACGGGCAGCCGCTCGAAGCCCTGGTCGAAGGCGTAGGGCCCGGCGAGGGCGACGGTCGCCCGCGCGCGCGGCTCGAAGGCCGCCGCCCTGGCCGCGTAGTAGCCGCCCACGCTGACGCCGAAGACGCCGAGCCGTTCGGCGTCGGCCTCGGGTCGCCGCTCCAGCCAGTCGAAGCAGGCGGCCACCACCCGCTCGTACGCCGGCTCGATCGGCAGCTCGTACTCGGCCTCGCCCTGGCCGGGGCCGTCGACCCCCAGGGTGGCCAGGCCGCGCCGCAGCAGGTACTCGGCGGTCGCCTGCACCTCCTCTTTGACGGAGTCCAGGCCGGGGATCATGACGACCGCCGGCACGGGACGCTCGCCCGCTGGCAGGCGCAGGTACGCCGCGAGCCGCGTGCCCTTGTAGGGAATCTCGACCCGCTCGGCGGGCGGGTCCAGCGCCCAGGCGCCGCGCGCGTAGCACGCCACGGTGCGCTCGTGGGCGGCGCGCTGCTCGTCGGGGTATTCGGTGAACAGGAATTTGCCCCAGTGCCAGCAGAGGGCGGCGCGGCGCCAGGCGCCCGCGGCGGTGAGCCCGCGGCCCTGCCGTGCTGCACGCACAGCGAGCGCCTCGTAACCGGCGGCGGTCCGCCCCCATTCGCGGCACCACTGGTCCCAGCGCGAGATGCGCTCCAGGGTCGCCTGGAAGTCCACGTAGTCGGTGCCGTTGGCGACGAACCGCGGTGCCCAGTGCGCCGTCGCCGCCTGGACCCGCTCGTCCACCACCCGGCCCTCACCGCCGCTCACGCTCACCTCGCCCTCCTCCACCCGCGTCGTTCCGGGCGCTCCCGCCCTCGGCAATCGATTGCAGCCACCATCGTCCCCGTATCCGCGGTGAGGTTGTCAAGGTCCGGCGGTGGTGCCGCGCCCGGCGGGCAAGGTGGCCCGGCACCCCGCCGCCCGCCGCCCCCGCTGGCCGGCGGGCGGTGCGATGATGACCCTTCCGAGAGGAGGGACGAATGAGCCGCATCGCACCGGTCGACCTCCGCGACGCGGAGCCCGAGGCCCGCGCCGAGCTCGACAGGCAGCTCGCGGCGCACGGCCGCGTCACCAACATGAAGCGCACGCTCGCCCACTCCGCCACCGCGCTGCACGCGCTCATGACCTGGTACCCGCTGCGCGACCGCGTGGTGCCGTTCCTGGGAGAGCGGGCCACCACGCTGTTCGCGCACGCCATCTCCACCAGGACCGACTGCCTCATCTGCTCCACGTTCTTTCGCCGCATCCTCATCGACTCCGGCGAGGACCCGGAGGCGCTGGTGCTCGACGAGCGCGAGCAGATTGTCGTCGACTACGGCGTGCAGCTCGCGCGCGACGCCAATCAGGTCTCCGACGTGCTCTACGGGCGCCTGGCCGCGTTCCTGACGCCGCCGCAGATCGTCGATCTCACCGCCTTCGGGGCGCTGATGCTCGCGACCAACGTCTTCAACAACGCGCTGCGCGTGGACCTCGACGACTACCTGCTGCCCTACCAGGCGGCGCCGACAGCCTCCCAGCGATGAAGAGATTCGAGGGAAGCGTCGTCTTCGTCACCGGCGCCGCGCACGGGCAGGGCCGCGCCGCAGCGCTCGCCTTTGCCCGCGAGGGCGCCAGCGTGAGCGCGCTCGACGTGGCGCGGCCGCTCGACTACCCCGGCTACGCGATGGGGACCGGCGAGGAGCTGGCGAGCCTGCGCGCCGAGTGCGAGGCGCTGGGCACGACCTGCCTGACCTTCGCGGCCGACGTCCGCGACGGCGGCGCCGTCGCCCGGGCGGTGGACGAGACGGTGGCGCGGCTGGGTGCCGTCGACGTCCTGTTCAACAACGCCGGCATCTGCGGGTACGGCCTCGCCCACGAGCTCAGCGAAGCGGCGTGGGACGCGATGATCGACGTCAACCTGAAAGGCACGTGGGTCGTCGCGAGCAAGGTGATCCCCCACATGATCCGGCGGCGGTCTGGCGTCATCGTCAACAACTGCCCGGTGGCGGGCCTTCGCGGCATGGGCCGGCTGAGCCATTACGCGGCGTCGAAGTGGGTGGAGCCCGAGGACGTCGCCGAGGCGGTCCTGTTCCTCGCCTCCGACGGCGCCAGGTACGTCACCGGCAGCGCCTTGGTGGTCGACGCCGGGCTGCTGACGCGCTGAGCCGGGATGCGACAATCCTCCGCACTCTCGGCATCCCGCTGATAATTGGGTATGGGGCAGCTCAGAGAAGGAGGATCGCGATGCGAATCAAGCTCTCGAGAGTGGCAGTCCAGGTGCTGGCTCTGCTGGCCGTGGCGGCGGTCACAGGATCGCTGCTCGTCAGCGGGGCGTCAGGCACCACGACCCGGCAGGCGGCGGCAGACACGCCGATCCGACCCGCCGGTGATCAGGCAAGCTTCACCACCGTGTTCAAGAGCCCGCTCGGCATCGAGGGCCTGACCGCTGATCGCCAGGGCAATCTCTACACGGCCGCTCGCGGCGGCGGCAGCCCCTGCCCGGTCACGCGCGTCCCCGCCACCGGCGGCGCGGCCGTGGTGGTGGGCAGCCTTCCGGCTCCCTGCGGCCCTGCCGGCCTCGCGTTCGACGGCGCCGGCCGCCTCTTCGTCGCCGACGGCGAGCGGATCCTCGCGCTGACCCCCGACGCCGCGAACCCACCGACCGCGACCGTGTTCGCGAGCGGCATCGCCGGCGCCAACGGCGTCGCCTTCGACCCCACGGGCGACCTGTGGGTCTCCGATGGCGGCACCGGTCAGGGCCGGGTCTGGCGGATCGGGCCCGACGGCGTGCCGGCGGAGGTGTTCCGGGTCCAGCCCATGGCCAATGAGGTCAACCTCGTCGACGGTGTCGGCGGCGTCGGCCGCGACGCGCGCACGCTGCCGCCCGGCACCGTGACCATCACCCCGACCTCGCGCACCGCCGCCAACACGGCCGGGTCCCAGGCGCTGGTGGCCAACGGTCTCGCCTTCGCCGATGACGGCACCCTGTTCGTCGCCGACACCGCGCGCGGCGCGATCTGGAAGGTCGAGCTGGATCGCCGCGGCGGGCTCCGCAGCCCGGTCGGCTGCGACACGACCTTCACGGCCAACACGCTCTGCCTCGACAACGTCTTCGTGGCCCACCCCTTCCTCGAAGGGGCCGACGGCATCGCGCTCGACCGCGACAACAACATCTGGGTCGCGGCCAACGAGCGCAACGCGCTCGTCGTGGTGACCGCCGGCGGCCGCGCGGTCGAGTTCTTCCGCAACGCGCCCGACCAGGCCACCCGGCTGCGCAACCAGGGACCGCTCGAATTCCCGGCCAGCCCGTTCCTCGTCGGCCGGACGCTGTGCGTCACCAGCTCGGACGGGACACGGCGCGACAACGCCCCCAACACCGGCGGCGAGGTCGCGCCACAGCTCGCGGAGGTCGCCAAGATCTCCTGCCTGGACCAGCCGCTCACGATCCCGGGGCTGCCCGTGCCGGTGCGCTGAGCCCGGCGGGTCTCCCGGCGCTCGGCGTCCTCACCGGGCGGCGCTGCCGCGCACCAGCGCGGTGAGGATGCCGAGCGCGGCCAGCGCGCCCAGGACGACGACCGCGCTGTGCATGGCGTGCAGGAACTGCGCCTGCAGCGCGGCGGTCTCCGCCGCCGTGCCGCCGAGGCCGGTGTAGAAGGGCAGCAGGAAGCTCACGGCGAACAGCGCCAGGATGCTGAGCATGAAGCTGAGCAGCGCCGAGCCGAGCAGGCGCGAGCCGACGAGGCGCACGTCGAGCAGGGGGTCGGGGCGGTGCAGCTCGACCACCATCGCGGCGGCCAGCCCCGACACGGCGGCTGCCAGCACGCCCAGCGTGCGCGCCGAGGTCCAGCCCCACTCCGATCCGAACGACAGCCCGAGGCACAGGGAGGCCAGGCCCACGGCGAAGGCCACGGCCCCGGGGCGGGTCGAAGCGGCCATGCCCCCGCGGCGGGTGGAACGTCAGCACCCGCCGGGCGGTCAGCACGCCGGCCACGCCGAGCGGCAGGTTCACGAAGAAGATCCAGCGCCAGCTCAGGTGCTCGGTGATGAGCCCCCCGAGCGTCGGCCCGGTGCTGATGCCAAGCGACACGATGACCGCGTTCAGGCCCAGCGCCCTGCCGCGCTCGCTGCGCGGGAACGCGTCCACGACCAGCGCGATCGCGGGGGCGAAGATGAGCGCGCCGCCCACGCCCTGGAGCGCGCGTGCGCCCACCAGCAGCGGCAGTGTCGGTGCGATCCCGCAGATCAGCGACCCGGCGGTGAACAGCGCCACCCCCGCGATCCACACCCGCTCGCGACCGACGAGGTCGGCCAGCCGGCCGAAGGTGAGCAGGCTGGCCGCGATCACGACCAGGTAGGCGATGAGCACCCACTCCACCGTGCCGCTGAGCGGTGTGTGGAACGAGCGCGCGATCGCCGGGAGGCTGATGTTGACGATGGAGCCGTCCAGCGTCGTCATGAAGGTGCCGACCGAGATCAGCGCGAACACCGTCCACTTGCTCACCGTGGTGGGCGGCTCGGCGTCGCGGAGCGACGGCGGGCGGCTATCGACCGACCGCATGCAACCCCGCCTGCTGTGCTCCCATGGTGCTCAGCTTCGCGCACGAAGGGCCCCGTGTCGTCACCGCCAGCGCCCCTACCTCCTCCCCGCCCGCAGGAATCTCCCGCCACCCGTTGGCTTCAGTCGAGGGCGACGTCGACCGCGTGAAAGGATCGGGTAAGCTACCGGCCATGACACGGATGCTGTTTCGCGGCGGCCGAGTGTTCGATGGGACCGGGTCGCCGCTCGCCGAGGCCGACGTGGTCGTGGAGGCGGGCAGGATCGTCGAGGTCGGGGTGGGCCTGGACGGCGACGAGGCCGTCGACGCCAGTGGTCACGCCCTGCTGCCCGGCCTTTTCGACTGCCACGTGCACGTGATGATCTCGAGCGTTGGCCTGCTCGAGAACCTGCAGGAGCCCTTCAGCTACCAGTTCTACGCGGCCGCCAGGAACCTCGAGCGCACGCTGGACCGCGGCATCACCACCGTGCGCGACGCCGGCGGCGCCGACCTGGGCGTCAAGGAGGCAGTCGAGGCCGGGCTGATCTCGGGGCCGAGGCTCAAGATCGCCGTCAGCGTGCTGGGCCAGACCGGCGGCCACACCGACGGCTGGATGCCCAACGGCGATCGGGTGAACCTGATCGTCCCCCATCCCGGGCTGCCGGACGGCATCGTCGACGGGCCCGAGGAGATGCGTCGCAAGGTCCGCGAGGTACGCAGGGCGGGCGCCGACGTGATCAAGGTCTGCACCTCCGGCGGTGTGCTGTCCCCGCGCGACGACCCGCGGCACGCCCACTTCGGTCTCGACGAGCTGCGCGCCTGCGTGGCGGAGGCCAGAGCGGGCGGGATCGAGGTCATGGCGCACGCGCAGGCCACCGAGGGGATCAAGAACGCGGTCCGCGCCGGCATCCGCTCGATCGAGCATGGCGTCTATCTGGATGACGAGGCCATCTCGATGATGCTGGAGGCGGGCACGTGGCTGGTGCCGACGCTGGTCGCGCCGCAGGGCGTGCTGGACGCCGCCGCCGGCGGCGCGAGCCTGCCAGAGGCGGTGCTGCGAAAGGCACGTGAGACCGTCGAGGCGCACCGCGAGTCGTTCCGGCGCGCCGTCAGCGCCGGCGTGCGGATCGCGATGGGCACCGACAGCGCCGTCACCCCGCACGGCGAGAACCTCAGGGAGCTGGCCCTCATGGCCGACGGTGGCATGAAGCCCGAGGACGTGCTCGTCGCCACCACCTCGTCGGCGGCGCGGCTGCTGGGCGTCGACGGCGAGCTCGGCACGATCGAGCCGGGCAAGCGCGCCGACCTGGTACTGGTCGACGGCGACCCGTTCGAGTTCCACCGCCTCCCGGACGCGATCCGCGGCGTCTGGAAGGATGGGGTGCGGGTTCGGGGGGCTGAGGGGGTACCAAGCTAAAACCGTACCCAGCACCCACCCAGGTTTTAGCCCGGGATCAGCCCAGCCCTACGAATGCTCCGACGCGTCCAGGCCGAGGCGGTGGGCGGTCGCGGCGGCCTCGATGCGGGAGCGGACGCCCAGCTTGGCCAGGATGTTGCTGACGTGGACGCTGGCCGTCTTGCGGCTGATGAACAGCGCCTGGGCGATCTGGAGATTCGACCGTCCGGCCGCCACCAGGCGCAGGACCTCCAGCTCGCGCGGCGTCAGGTGATTCTCGAGGACCTCCAGGCCCTCCCCCGGCAGCACGCCTGGACCGAGGTCCAGCCGCGCGCGGCGGGCGAGCGCCTCCACCTCGGCCCGCAGGGGCTCCGCCCGGAGCCGCACCGCGGCGGCGTAGGCCGCGCGTGCCGGCGCCAGTGCCTCGTCCCGGCGACCGGCCGCCAGCAGCGCCTCGGTCAGGCGCCAGCGCGAGCGGGCCTCCTCGTACACGTGGCCGTAGCCGAAGGCCTCCGCCGAGGCCGCCCAGCGGTCGGGGTCGGCGTGCCCCTCGAGCCGCGTCCACTCGGCCTCGGCCCGGGCCAGCCACCCCAGCGCCTCCGGACCGATCTGGCGGCCGATCGAGCGGGCCCGCCGCTCGGCCTCCCTGGCCCGCTCCAGCAGCGCCCGGCCCGCCTTGGTCGCCTCGGCCAGGCCGGCCGCGTCACCGGCGGTCCGCGCCCGCGCGGCGCGGTCGGCCTCCGCGGCAAGGCCCACCGTGGCCGGCCAGATGGCGCTGAGCTCCCACTGCTCGTCGGCGGCCTCCAGAGCGGCCAGGGTCGTGCTCGTCCACGTGCGCGCCTGGTCCAGGTCGCCGTCCCAGCGGGCGAGATCGGCCGCGGAGCCGCCGGCCAGGTACGTCACCCAGTTGTCGTCGCTGTACAGCTCCTGGAGGCGGGCGAGCCGCTCCCGCGCGCCGGCGCGACCCCGCCCCACCTCGACGAACAGGGCGACGGCCGACAGGCTGGCCGCGGCCGGGTTGCGCTCGTCGATCGCGGCGGACAGGCGCTCGGCCTCGTCCCACGAGCCAGCCACGTAGTTGGCGTAGCAGCGCAGGACCCGAGCGTGCACGGCGTATTCGGCCCAGGTCAGGCCGCTGTCCTCGGCCAGGGCCAGCGCCTCCTGGAAGGCGGCGTCGGCGGCCGACAGCCTGCCAAGGTCCAGCTCGAGCACGCCGACCGAATACTGCGCCCGTACCTGCAGCGCGCAATCGCCGGCGGCGGCCGCCCGGGCGCGCGCGTCGCGCAGCAGGGCGCTGCCCACGTCCCCGTTGTCGAGGCGCTGCTCGAGGACGGCCAGGGTGATCAGCGCGCGGGCCTCCTCGCCCGCGCTGCCCACCGCCCTCGCCACCGCAAGCGCCTCGTCGCACCAGCGCCGCGCCTCGTCGTACTGGCGTGCCGCCGCCAGGATACGGGCGAGCCCGGCGGTGACCCGCGCCCGCAGCGCCGTGGGCGGATCGGCGTCCACCAGCTCGACCGCCCGGCGGCTGACGGCGACCATCTCCTTGAGATCCACGTCGGCCTGGTACAGGCAGCTGGCGAGACGCTCGTACACCACAGCCATGCGCGCGCGGTCCGTGCCGCCCTCGATCGCGGCCACCGCCTCTCGCGCCAGGCTGACGGCGTGCCGGAACTCCCCGGAGTTGCTGGCCGCCTCGGCGGCGCGCAGCAGCAGGTCGACCCGGTCGACGCCCGCCACGGAGACGGCGTCCGGCACCCTGTCCCAGAGCTCGATCGCCTGGGTGAGGTGGTGCAGGGCCTCGGCCGGCGCTGACACCGCCGTGGCGTCGGCACCCGCCCTGACCAGCGCGGCGAGCGCGCCTGGCAGGTCGTGGGCGGCGAGGCTGTGGTAGGCCAGCTCGGCGGCGGGCCCCCGGTCGGCGAGCAGGCGCGCGTAGGCGGCGTGCAGGCGGGTCCGCTCCCCCGGCAGCAGGTCGCCGTACACCACCTCGTGCAGCAGGGCGTGGCGGAAGCGGTAGCTCTCGGTCACCGGGTCCATGACCAGCACCTGGGCGGCGATCGCCTCGCGCAGCCCCTGCTCGAGCTCTTGCTCGGGCCTGCCGGCGACCGCGACGAGCAGCTGGTGACCGACGCGGCGCCCCGCCACCGCCGCCACCTTGAGCACCTCCCTGGCCAGCTCCGAGAGCGCCTCGACACGGGCGAGCATCACGTCGGCGAGCGCCTCGGGAAGCAGCACCTCCGCGCGCACGGCGCCGGCGGCCACCAGCTCCTCGGCGAAGAAGGCGTTGCCCTCGGAGCGGCGCATGATGCGGTCGACGGCGGCGTCGGGGACCTGTCCGCCGACCAGCGCCTCCACGTACTCGGTCAGCTGGCCACGGTCGAAGGCGGCCACCTCGATCCGCTCGAGGTCGGGCAGGCGGAACAGCTCCGCCAGCAGGGGCCGCAGGGGGTGGCGGCGGTGCAGCTCGTCGGAGCGGTAGCTGGCGACCAGGGCGACGCGGCCGCTGCGCAGCGTCCTGACCAGGAAGGCGAGCAGGTTCCGGGTGGAGCGGTCGGCCCAGTGCAGGTCCTCGATCACCAGCAGCAGGGGCGACAGCTCGGACAGGCGCACGAGCAGGGACAGCACGCCGTCGAGGAGCTGGACCTGCTCGAACCCATCACCCGACGGGGACGGCGGGGTTGGCTCCTCACCCGTCCTCGGCAGCAGCCGGCCGAGGCCGGGCAACGTGCCGATGAGGGGGGCGGCCAGATCGACCTCGCCGGGCCGGGACCCCAGGTCACGGAAGGCGTCCACGAAGGGCACGAAGGGCAGGCCGAGGTCACCGACCTCCATGCAACCACCCACCAGCACGCGCATGCCCCGCTGCTCCGCCCGCCCGGCGAGCTCGGCGAGCAGGCGGGTCTTGCCCACCCCGGCGTCGCCCGCCACCAGCGCGACGGCGGGCTGGCCGCCCTCGGCCCGCTCCAGCAGCGCCAGCAGCCGGCCGAGCTCGCTGGCCCGGCCGACCAGCACGGGGTTGCTGATGGTCGTCATGCCGGCAAGTATCGCGCCGGCCGGGGACATTGAAAAAGCGGGCGGGCCGGTACCGGGGTCCGGCCCGCTCGTCGTCTCGTACGTGGGTTGCAGTTCAGTGGGTTGCGCATCGACGCCCATCGTCTGTTACCTGGCGGTGGCTGGACGCAGTCCCCGCAGGGAGGCCACGCGCCGGCGGTCCCGCCGGTTCTTGCGAGCGATCCGCACCAGGCGGTCCTTGGCGGCGTCGCGGCGAAGCTCGTCGATGTGCCCTTGCGCCAGCAGGCTGCTGGAGTACAGAAGCGTGTCGCTCATGCCGCCCTCCGTCGTTTGTTGTTGACAACCTAACGATAGGGCTAAGGCACCTGCCTCCACCTCGGGCGACAGCCTTAGATCGGCTCGGTCCGGGGACTCATTTCCACTGGTCAGGGCGTAAACCCCTACCTTAGGGCTCCGGGCCGGCGCGCCGGCGGCGCACGCCGATCATGGTCTCGTCGGCGAGGTGCTCGACCACCGCTTCGAGGCTCCCGGTCCGCTCGTGGACGCGGAGCTGACGGTCGGCGCTGCTGCCCTCCCGCATGATCGTGTGGAGGTACTCGACCTCCTTGCGGGAGCCCAGCTCGTCGACCACGTCGTCGATGAACTCCAGCAGCTCCAGCCCCAGGTCGCGCATTGGCACCTCCACCAGCTTGCCGAAGTCGATCAGCTTGCCGTCGACGCCGTAGCGCATTGCCCGCCACTTGTTCTCGCTGATGAGGCCCGGCGGGTATTTGCGGAACCCGAGGTTCCGCCCGCGCAGGACCAGCAGCTTCGCGCAGATCGCCTGGATCAGCGCGGCGATGCAAATGACCTCGTCCACCTTGGTGCACGCGTCGCAGACGCGAAACTCCACGGTCGGGTAGTGCCAGTGCGGTCGCAGGTCCCACCAGATTTTCTTGCCGTTGTCGATGCAGTGGGTCCTGACCAGCAGACCGACGTAGCTCTCGAAATCGCCGTAGGAGCCGAATTCCGGGGGGATCCCGGTCCGCGGAAAACGGGACCAGACCACGCTGCGATACGACTTCAGGCCGGTCGTCCGCCGCAGCCAGAACGGGCTGGAGCTGGACAGGGCGAGCAGGTGGGGCAGGAAATAGCGCGCCTCGTTCATGATCTCGACGCGCGCCTCCCCGTCCGGGATGCCGACGTGCACGTGCATGCCGAAGATAAGCAGCTCGCGCACTACGTCCTGCATCTCGTCCTCGATAAGCTTGTAACGCTCGAGCTCGGTGATCCGCTGGTCCTGCCAGTGCGAGAACGGGTGGGTGCCCGCGGAGACCAGCCGGAGCCCTTCGGATTCGAGCAGCGAGGCCAGGGTGCCGCGCAATCGCACCACCTCGTCGCGCGCCTCGGCGACGTTGCCGCAGATCTTGGTTCCGACCTCGACCACCGACTGCAGCATCTCGGCCTTGACGTCCTCGCCCAGGATGGGCCGCGCCGCGGCGAGCAGCGTGTCGATATGCGCCCTCAGCTCCCCGTCGGGGGCGACGATCTGGAATTCCTCCTCGATGCCGATCGTGAGCCGCTGCTGTGCCATCGTGACCCTCCACGATGCGGCCGCCTGGCCGTCCTGGCGAATAGAGGCCCCATATTGCCTCCTGTGGCTCCGCCAGCACGAATTCCCTGACCGCTCACTGGCAATTCTGCCCTACCCGGATCAACCGAATCTCGCCCGCGGCGGCCAGGCCGGCCGCCGCGCCCCGGTCAGGGCCAGCCCCGCTCGATCATCCGCAAGGCGCATCGTGTGCGACCTGTGGCGTATGCGGCCACGGGGCAAGACCAGCCTTGGGGTGGTCGTTCCGGCACGGGTCGGTCCCTACAGTCGAGCACGTCAGCAACGACCGAGGAGACACGATGATCGGGACGGCGACCGTGGGCGGCCGCCCGTACCGGGACCATGCCGCGCCGCTGCGGGAGGTCGGCGCGCTCCTGGAGGCAAAGGCCGTCCACAAGGCACGCAGCGCCCGCAACCACCTGCTGGCGCTGGCGCAGACCCGCGGGATCCCCGCGGCGCGGGTGGACCAGGTGCCTGGAGGGAGTTGGCCACCGCCGCGCGGGCGGGTTCTCGCTTGGGATGGCACAGCGGCTGGGGATCGCGGCGGCGCTGCTCGTCGTCCCCGCGCTGCTGCCGGCGGCGCTGCTGCGGCGCCGGGACGCCTGAGCTCCACGACCGTACGCTGGTGGCCATGCGCGGGATCCAGCAGGTCCGGGCCGCCGTCAGGCGCCACCCACGGTGGGCCGACGGCGGCCTGGCCGTTGTGCTCGTCCTGCTGAACGCGCCGTCGGTGGGCGGCGCCGGCGTCGGCGTGGCCGGCTGGCTGGGGTTCGGCGCCGCCCACCTTCCGCTGGTGCGGCGGCGACGCGCGCCGGTGGTGGTCTTCTGGGTGATCTCTGGGCTTGCGGGGCTGTCGCTGATCTTGTCGCTGGCCGTCGCCGAGGGGGTCTACCCGGAGACCCTGGTGCTGGTCGCGGTCTACACGCTGGCGCTGTACCGCCCGCGGCGGTACCTGTGGCCGGCGCTGGTGGTGCTCGAGGGCAGCCTGCTGGTGGCCGTGCTGCTGGGCGGCCCGCGCGCGGGCCCGTGGAACAGCCTGGCGCTTGGCACCTCCGCACTGGCCACGGCCGCGCTGCTAGGGGTGACCGTCAGCACGCGGCGGGCCTACCTCGGGGAGCTGGAGGAGCGGGCCAGGCGCGCCGAACGCGAGCGCGACCAGCGGGCCCAGCGGGCCCAGCTCGCCGTCGCCGCCGAGCGCGCCCGCATCGCCCGGGAGATGCACGACATCGTCGCCCACAACCTGGCCGTCATGGTCGCCCTCGCCGACGGTGCCGCCTTCACCGCGACCGTGGCACCCGCGCGTGCCGCGGACACGATGCACCAGGTCTCGGCGACCGGGCGGCAAGCGCTGGCGGAGATGCGACGCCTGCTCGGTCTGCTCCGCGATGGCGAGCCGCCGCAGCTTGTCTCGGCGCTCGCCCCGCAGCCAGGCCTGGATGACATCGACCGGCTGATCGATCAGGTCCGGGCCGCGGGCGTCCAGGTCACACTGACCCGCGCAGGCGTACCCGGGCAGGTGGGGGCCGGGCGCCGGTGCTTCGACGACGGATAGGAGTCACTGTGAGCATCCGGGTTCTGCTGGTCGACGACCAGTCGCTCCTGCGGCTCGGGTTCCGCATGGTGCTGGAGGTCCAGCCCGACATCGAGGTGGTCGGCGAGGCCGGCGACGGCGCGCAGGCGGTGTCGATGACCCGGAGGCTGCGACCCGACGTGGTCTTGATGGACGTGCGGATGCCCGTGCTGGACGGCATCCAGGCGACCCGGCAGATCGTCGCCTCCGGGTCGCCGGCGCGGATCCTGGTGCTGACGACATTCAACCTCGACGAGTACGTCTTCGCCGCCCTGCGCGCCGGCGCCAGCGGGTTCCTGCTCAAGGACGTGCCACCAGCCGACCTGCTCACCGGCATCCGCGCGGTCGCCGCCGGCGACGCCGTCGTCGCGCCCAGCGTCACCCGCCGGCTGCTGGACGCCTTCGCCGACCAGCTACCCGATCCATCGACCGGCCGCTCGCCCACCCACGAGCGGCTGCACCAGCTCACCGACCGGGAGCAGCAGGTACTGGTCGAGGTGGCGCGCGGCTGCTCCAACAGCGAGATCGCCCAGCGTCTGACCGTCTCCGAGGCCACGGTGAAGACCCACGTCGGGCGGCTGCTCACCAAGCTCGGCCTGCGCGACCGCGTCCAGATCGTGGTCTTCGCCTACGAGGCCGGCATCGTCCACCCCGGCACCGACTGACGCTCGATCCGGCCGACGCGTTCCGCATCAGGGAGTCGAGCCGATGACCGGGAGTGGGGTTAGCACCACTCGGGATTGGCCAGCCTGCCTCATTGGGGCCGGGGGACGGTCGGGCGACGCTGTGGGAACCGATCCGCGACCGGAAGGTCCTCATGGCAACCGAACGCGAACCGATCCCACGCCGCGCCCAGCGGCGGCGTCCCATCGTCGAGCGCATCGCCTCCTGGAGCGCCCACCACCGGGCGGTGGTCATCCTGGGCTGGCTCACCTTCGTCGTCGTCGTTGCCGTCGCCGGCCAGGCCGTCGGCACCAGGCAGCTCGGCAGCCAGGCCACCCCTGGCGAGGCAGGGCGGGCCGAGCGGATGCTCGCCCGTGCGGGCGTCAGCGACCCGATCGGCGAGAGCGTGCTGATCCAGGATGCGGCCGGCGGCCGGACCGTGAACGACCCGGCGCTGCAGGGCGCGATCCGAGACGTGGTCGCCACCCTGGGCCGCTTCCCGGGCACTGCCGTCCAGATCCGCTCCCCGCTGCGGGCGGCCAACGCCGGCCAGGTCTCGCGTGACCGCCGCTCGGCCCTGGTCAGCTTCGTGGTCGACCGGCCTGATATCAACGCCGCCGAGAAGGCGGTCGCCCCGATCGAGGCAGCGCTGAGCGACGTCCAGGCTCGCCACCCGGGGCTGCGCATCGAGCAGGCGGGCCAGGCCAGCGTCAGCCGCGCGTTGGACGACACACTCGGCAGGGACTTCCACCGCGCGGAGCTGTCGGCGGTCCCGGTGACGCTGGCGATCCTGCTGGTCGCCTTCGGCGCGCTGCTGGCCGCCGGCATCCCGGTGCTGCTGGCCGTCAGCGCGGTCATGGCCGCGCTGGGGTTGCTGGCCATGACCAGCCACTGGGTGCCGGTCACCGACTCGGCCGCCACCATGATCCTGCTGATCGGCTTGGCGGTCGGCGTCGACTACTCGCTGTTCTACCTGCGCCGCGAGCGCGAGGAGCGCGCCAGTGGCCACGACACCGCCGGCGCGATCCGCACCGCGGCGGCCACCTCCGGCCGCGCGGTGGTGGTCTCCGGCCTGACCGTGATGATCTCCATGGCCGGACTGCTGGTCACCGGGCTCGCCGACGTCAACGGCATCGCCATCGGCACGATGCTCGTGGTCGCCGTGGCGGTGGCCGGGTCGGTGACTGTCCTGCCCGCCGTGCTGGGCTGGCTCGGCCGCTGGGTGGACCGGGGCCGCGTCCCGCTGGTCGGCCGGCGCCGCACCCGCCCGGGCGACTCCAGGCTGTGGGGCGCGATCGTCCGGCGGGTCCTGCGCCGCCCGCTGCTGTGGGGCGGGGCGGCCGCGGTGCTGCTGGTCGGTCTGGCGGTCCCGGCGACGGGCCTGCGCCTGGTGCAGCCCAGCCTGCAGCAGGAGCTGCCCGGCGGTCTGCCGGCGATCCAGACCCTGGAGCGCATCCAGGCCGCCTTCCCCGGCGGTCCCGAACCCGCCGAGATCGTGATGGCCGGGCGCAACCTGGACCGGCCGGAGCTGACCCGGGCCATCGGCGAGCTGCGACGGCGGGCCGTCGCCACTGGCCAGCTGCGCGAGCCGATCAGCGTCACCCTCAACTCTGATCACACCCTGGCGGTGGTCCAGGTGCCGCTGCCGGCCAGCGGCACCGACGCCACCTCCGAGCAGGCGCTGGCGACGTTGCGTCACGACGTCATCCCGGCCACCGTCGGCGCGGTCCCAGGGGTGACGGTGGCGACCACCGGCCTGACCGCCAGCAACCACGACGACAACCAGGTGCTGGTGCGCCGCGCTCCGCTGGTGGTCGGTTTCGTGCTCGCGCTGGCATTCGGGCTGCTGCTGGTGAGCTTCCGCTCGCTGGCGATCTCGCTGACCGCGATCAGGCTCAACCTGCTCTCGGTCGGCGCCGCCTATGGCCTGCTCAAACTCGTCTTCCAGGACGGCCGTCTGGAGCGGCTGCTCGGCTTCCGCGCCTACGGCGGCATCGTGCCCTGGCTGCCGCTGTTCCTGTTCGTGGTGCTGTTCGGCCTATCCGCCGACTACCACGTGTTCATCCTCAGCTGCATCCGCGAGGCCCACGACCGCGGTGCCTCCACCGAGACCGCCATCGAGTACGGCATCCGCCGTTCGGCAGGGGTGGTCACCAGCGCGGCCGTGGTCATGGTGGCGGTGTTCGCGATCTTCGCCACACTGTCGGACGTCACCTTGAAGATGGTCGGCGTCGGCCTGGCCGCGGCGATCGTGCTGGACGCCACCGTGGTTCGGGGCGTGCTGGTCACAGCGGTGATGCGGCTGCTCGGCGAGCGCAACTGGTACCTGCCGTGCTGGCTTGCCTGGCTGCCAGCCGTCAACCTGGAGGGACCCACGCCGACGCCCGCTGGGGCTCGGCCGGACCGGGTCGGCGCTTGAGCGGGAGCTGGAGGACGGCATGAGGAACGCGGAGCGCGGGAGGCGGTCGATGCGCCGGCTCGCGCACGCGTTCGAGGCAGTGGCCGCCTGGGACACCTGGGTGGCCAGCGGCTACCTGCTGGCCACGTTCCCGCTGGGCGTGTTCTGGTTTGCGATCGCGGTCACCGGCCTGACCGTCGGGGTTGCCACCGCGATCGTCTGGGTCGGGCTGCCGATCCTGTTCCTCTCCGCGGTCCTGTGGCGGCTGGGCGCCCGTGCGGAGCGCGCCCTGCTGCGCAGCGCGCTCGGGATCGACATTCCAGACCCGTACCGGCCGCCGCCGGCCGGATCGCTGCTCGCCCGGTTCAGGGCCCGGCTCACCGACCCGACCACCTGGCGGGACTTCGCCTACCTGGTCCTCCTGCTGCCGCTCGGGATCCTCTGGCTCGGGCTCGTCCTGACTGCTTGGGGGGTGCCGCTGGCCCTGCTCTTGACGCCCCTGTGGTACCGGCTGGTGCCGGCGGGCGGCTCAGGGGTGAACCTGGTCGGCACGCTGCCCAAGGCGGTGGCGGTGGCGGTGGTCGGCTTGCTGCTGTGCCTCGGCGCCGCACACCTGGTCCGCGGCATGGCCTTCCTGCACGGCCGGATCGCCGGCGGCCTGCTCGGCCCCACCCGCCAGGCCGAGCTGGTCGCCGGCGTGGAGGAGCAGCGGGCCAAGCGGGCCAAGGCGGTGGATGTGGCCGCGGGCGAGCGGCGCCGCATCGAGCGCGACCTCCATGACGGTGCCCAGCAGCGGCTGGTCGCGCTGGCCATGGGCCTCGGCATGGCCAGGGAGAAGCTCGCCAGCCAGCCGGAGACGGCCAGAGCCCTGCTCGACGAGGCCCACGACGAGGCCAAGCGCGCCCTGGCCGAGCTGCGCGACCTCGCCCGCGGCATCCACCCGGCCGTGCTCACCGACCGCGGCCTGGACGCAGCCATCTCCGCCCTGGCCGCCCGCTCGCCAGTCCCCGTCGAGGTCAGCGTCGACCTTCGCGACCGGCCCCCGGCCGCGGCCGAATCGACCGCCTACTTCGTGGTCGCCGAGGCGCTGACGAATGTGGCCAAGCATGCCGCCGCCACCCGCGTGGAGGTCCGCATCAGCAGGGAGGGCGAGTGGCTGGTGGTGGCGGTGCGCGACGATGGCGTGGGCGGCGCTGATCCGGCCGGCGGCAGCGGCCTGGCTGGTCTCGCCGACCGGGTCGCCTCGCTCGACGGCCGCCTGGTCGTTGCCAGCCCCAAGGGGGGTCCGACCGTGGTGCGGGCGGAGCTGCCATGCGGGTCGTGATCGCTGAGGATTCGGTGCTGCTGCGCGCCGGGCTGGAGCGGCTGCTGGTTGACGGCGGCTTCGAGGTGGCCGGCACCGTCGGCGACGGCCCCGGGCTGATCGCCGCGGCCAGCGCGCTGCGGCCCGACATCGCCATCGTCGACGTGCGCATGCCTCCGACCCATACCGACGAGGGCCTGCGCGCCGCCCTGGAGGTCCGCCGCCTCGTCCCGGAGACCCGCATCCTGGTCCTCTCCCAGTACGTGGAGGAACGCTACGCGGTGGAGCTGATCGGCGCGAGCGCCGAAGGTGTCGGCTACCTGCTCAAGGATCGTGTCGCCGACGTGTCGGAGTTCCTCGCCGCCGTGCGGCGGGTGGCCGGTGGCGGCACCGCGCTGGACCCGGAGGTGGTCGCCCAGCTCCTGGGCCGCCGCCGGCGTGGCAATCCGCTGGACGCGCTCAGCCCGCGCGAGCGGGAGGTGCTGGGGCTGATGGCCGAGGGGCGCAGCAACGCGGCGATCGCCGCCCAGCTCGTGGTCACCGAGGGCGCGGTCGAGAAGCGCATCAGCAGCATCTTCGCCAAGCTCGGCCTGCCCGACACGCCCACCGACCACCGCCGCGTGCTGGCCGTGCTCACCTACCTGCGAAGCTGAGCGGACGTTCAGGCCGCGGCGGGCTGGACGACGATGTCGCCGTTGCTGGTGCGCAGCAGGAGCGTGCGGGTGGCGGCCGGATCGGTCTTCACCGCGATGCTGGTCTTGCCGTCGCTCGTCTGCTGCTGCACGGCGTACGGGCCGCTGCCGACGGGCACGGTCACGCGGATGCTCGCGTTGGAGGTGTGCGCGTCGACCCGCTCCGGCACGACCAGAAAGCTCAGCGTGACACCGCTGTTGCTGGTGCTGGCCTGGATGTCGGTCGAGCGCAGATTGCTGGCCCTGATGGCGCCGTTGCTGGTGTGCAGGCGCAGCGACCGCGCGGCGCCGTCGACGGCGATCCCGGCGTTGTCGCCCCGCAGGTCCAGTGGGCCGGTCAGCCCGCTGGCGTGCACGCCGCCGGAGCGGTTGACGACCCTGAGGTCCAGGTCAGGCGGAACCCGCAGATCGTAGCGCCCCTCGCAGAAGATCACGACGCCCGAGCGTGGGCAGCCGTCCCGCAGAGTCAGGGTCTCGCCTTGGAGGCGCTCAAGGGCCCTCGGCTTGCGCAGCGAGTCGCTCCTGAGGCGGCGGTCGACCTCGACCACGCCCGGCCGGCCGGCGCTGATCCGCACCGTGCTCGCCTGGGCGTCGATCACCAGGCGGGCGCCGGCCACAGGGAAGCTCCGGTGACTCTGGCTGCTGGCGAGCGTGAGGAACCCCACGCCCACCCAGACGCCGCAGGCGACGAGCGCGAGGGCGAACAGGCCGAGGAGCAGGCGCAGGCCGCGCCGCGGCCGCCTGGTTGTCACAGCGGCGGTGCTGCCTGCCATCGCTGGTCCTCTCTGGTCGGCTCGGTGCGGCGGACGCCGCCAGCATGGGCATCGTAGAGCCGGACCGGCCGCTCGCCCATCGGGCTACCCAGCCTTCACGAGTAGGGGTAGCCCCACCTCCCCGGACCCACGGCGCTTGGGGTTACGGCTGGATGGTGATGGCCTGGAGCGTCACCGGCTGGTGCACCGTGTAGTCGAGCTCGTCCGACTGGAGCACGCCCGCCGGGGTCAGCACGTCCATCGCCTTCGGGACCGTGCTCGGGTCGACCGTGCAGTGCGGGTCGGCCGAGGCCGTGGCGCACACACCGAACAGGAACTCCTGCGGCGTGGGCGCGAAGCCGCGGGCCTGGTCGGGACTGAACCCGTCCTGTCCGGTCAGAACGAGTATAACTGAAAGGACCAGCCAGGGTACAATCCCTGGCAGCAACGGGCGGATGGGACCAGGTCCGGAGGGTTCAGACATGGAACTCGCAGCCATCGGGCGCGCAGCCTACGAACGATTCTCGCAGGAACGCGGAAGGCCCAGCGCCAGCAACGCCGACCAGCTTGCTGACATCAAGGAGCTTTTCGCGCGCAACGGCTGGCCCTTTAATGAATCGCTCAACTTCCACGACGATGACATCTCGGCAAGCGAGCACTCGACAAAAGAGCGTCCCGGCTATAGAGCAATGCTCGACCTGATCTGCTCTGGCCTGATCGCGATCATCGTCGTCACAGAGATGACGCGCCTTTTCCGGCAAGTCGCCGAGCTGGTGGAACTCATCAACATTGCCAGAGATCTCCCGTCGCTAGCAATCGAGACAGTCGGCGGCGCCCGGTACGACCTGAAGACCAACCAGGGCATGCACGATGCACTCGACGCCGTGGTGAACGCATCACGGGAATCCGGCCAGATCAGCGACCGCGTGAAGCGCGCGAAGCGCGCCCGCGCCCGCGAGGGCCGCTGGAACGGCGGGAGCCGGCCCTACGGGCTGGCAAAGCCATCGGGCGGTGAACCTGGAGAGCTGGCGATCGTTCCCGCGGAGGCCGAAATCGCCCAGGAGTTGGCCGAGCGCGTCTTGGACGGCGAGGCGATGGTTGCCCTGGCAGGCGAGCTGAACGACCGCGAGGTTCCGACAGCGACCGGCGGACGTTGGCACGTGAACACGGTGCGCCGCGTCCTCACCAACCCCGTGATGAAGGGCGTTCGCGTTCACCACGGCACGGAGTACCCGGCCGCCTGGCCGGCAATCCTCAGCGCGGAAGACTTCGAGCGGCTCCAGCTCGTCTTGTCCGACGCCTCCCGGCACGTCGGCCACACGGGTAAGGGCGTGAGAAGCTACCTGCTGACCGGCATCATCGAATGTGGAATTTGCGGCGCCGACGGCACCACACATGTCAAGCTGATTGGTGGACAGAAGAAGGTCAACAAGGAGCGGGAGCCGAAGCGGCGCTACCGCTGCCGGAAGACCGGCAACTTCGGTCAGCAAGTGGGCTGCGGCAGGATTCTGCGGATGGCCGATCCGATCGAGGCCCTCGTCAGCGAAGCTGTCTTGGCACGCTTCGAGAAGAGCGAAGATCTTGCAGCGCTCATCGCACCGGAAGCGCCAGTAGAGCTGCACGAGCTGGCCGCCGAACTGATCGAGGACAAGCAGCGCCTTGATGAAGCCAACACGGACCGCTACCGCCGTGCCGACGACCCGTTGCGGCTCGACCCCAGGGACTTCGCGCGAATTCGAGGCGAGATCGAAGACGCGATGGAAGCGACGCGACGCAGGATGGCACGCCTCGAACAGGGTCGAGTGCTGGCGTCCATCCCCGTGGGGAAGACCCTGCGGGATGCGTGGAACGCGGCGGATCTCCACTGGCGACGGACAGTCCTCAGCTTGGTGATTGAGCGCGTCGTCCTGCACCCTGGCCGTCCTGGCTCCCGGCGCTGGCCGACCGAGAATGACCCTGACTACGAGCAACTCGTGAAGACCTATCCCGGCGCACCGTGGGCGTTTGACGGTTCGCTCGTCCGGATCTTTTGGAGGGTGTAGGAGTGCGCGCGAACAGCGGCGCCACTTGAGCGAGCAACGCGGCCATACGGGCGAGGGTCGGCTTGTCCTCGACCGTGAGCGGGACATTCGACGCTGTGACGGACTCCTCGAGCCATGCGTCGAAATCGAATGGCGGCTTGCTCTTGGACAACGGCGGTCAGTCTCCCTCGTCGGC
>WNGB01001890.1_pt1 | contig 40764 bp, 39 predicted proteins | sample 5400681 | NCBI WGS metagenome assembly WNGB01 (sample SAMN13153367, study PRJNA577476) | soil metagenome | isolation source: 115 cm soil or saprolite under grassland replicate 2 | place: USA:California | collected 2016-06-15 | reverse complement strand
GTGATCACGATGCCGGGCATCGGTGCATGCCCACAGCCCACTGCAGCGCCCGCGTAAGCCCGCACACTCGGAACCTCAGCCTCGCTCATTCAATCACCATGCCTACGACCTGCTATCGGATGCGCCGTTGGTGAGTCTGCTGCCTTGACACTTAAACGTCAACACACTCATATGCAGTACGCTCATGTGCAGCACGAAGGTGCAGCAACCGCAGCGATGCCGAACGGTCGCGAGATACCTCATACAACCTGCCTACCTGCATGAGCGACCTCCAATGACCACAGTGCCGGTAGTTCGCATCGAGGGGATCAATCGATGATCTCTGGTCCGCACCAGCGTGTGCTGTTCAGCTCCTGTCCGCTGTGGCGTGGGGCGGCGGCGGAGAGGGTCGTAACGGCGCGCTCGGGCGTTGGCATCATGGATGATGACGGGCGCGGCGACAAGCCGTCAGATTGGCTCTGAGTACTTGATCATGCCCGATACGTGCCCAGGTCAGCCCGCAGCGCGGCATCTTGCCTACTCAGAGCGTGGTAGCTCTGTTCTCTGAAAAGCGGAAGGAAGGCCGCTTCGCGGGTCATTGCTGGCGACGCCTTCGGCGTCGCGGGCGCTGGCGCGACGGCGGGCCAGATATACGAGGTACCAGGTCGCGGAGCGAACGGGGCCGGGGGCGGTCTCGCTCTCGTAGTCTCAGTTCTAGTCTCATTCGCCTGCGTTCAGGTACGTACGCAGAGCGCCGGACGAGACCACGCGGTCAAGGTCACAGACGGTGCTGACCTGTCCCGAACCCCCATCCACAGACTTGGAAAGCGTGTTGGGTGCAAGCCCTCGCGAGTTCGAATCTCGCATCCTCCGCCACCCTGACCCGTCGAACTCTGGCCGAAACAACTACGTGTCAGTGTTATGCGGCAAGCTCGCCAACCTGCCCTGTCGCCACGCCACGTCCACAGGTCATACTCGAAATACGGGCAAGTCCGGCAGGCTGGAGGTCACGCCCATTGGCAAGAAGGACATCAGTCCAGATGGGTAAGTGCCTCGTCGGGCTATGGGTGGCCCTAGTCGTGGCCACGGTCGGCGCATGTCTTGCGCCGCAATTCACCTACGTGGCCAACTCCGACGAGCATGCGTACTTCAAGGTGCCGAACGGCTGGCACAAGATCAAGGACTCATCGCTTTCCAAGGAGCTAAATGGCAGCAGCTCAGGCCAGAAGGACGATGTGTGGTCAGTGGGCTACGACGCGGACGCCGCGCCAGCGGCCGCCCACGTGTTCGGTAGCCAGACCACGCAGCCGTTCGCTTTCGCCCTGGTTGGCAAGCTCAACGAGAACGCCAGCAACACCATGTCCTACAACCAGCTGCGCGACTTCTTCCTGCCGGTGACGTCGCCTGCCCGCCAGAACGCGACCCAGAGCGGGTTCCCGCTGACCAGCTTCCATCTGTTGAAGGATTCCACGCTCATGCCGGGCCAGGGCGTGCACGGCGTCCGGGTCACCTTCGATTACACGTTCCCGGACGGCAGCACCGACACCTTTGACCAGATCGCCTTCACCGACGCCAATGACACCAAGGTCTATGTGCTCGTGGTGCACTGTCTGGCCAGCTGCTACAGCCACCACAAGAAGGTGATTAACACAGTGATGACATCCTTCACGGTCAGGAGCCCATGATGACTAAGGCCCCAGCGGGTTCGCCCGAGGGACTGCGTCCGCCCGGTGAGCGCCCGCGAGACGAGGACCGGCGAACGCGCAAGCCCCTCGGCCTCTGGGACCGGGTGAAGTTCCTGCTCCTCCTCACTCTGATCTGGTTCATCCTGGTCTGGTCCGCCACGGCGAGCGACCCGCTGGTGGGATTCTCCGACGCGATGCGGATCGAACTCAGGTCCGGCTTCTTGGTTTTCGTTCTGCTGGGTCTTGAAGCTATCCGCCAGGTGCACTTCCTGATCAGCGAGCACTGGTCGCGCTACCACATGTTCTGGACCCACGACGTGTTCGGCGGCTTCGAGCGGATCACCCACCGCAGGCTGTCCGACTGGACACGGTTCCGGCTCTCGCGGCTGCTCACCTGGGTGTTGTGGATTGTCGTCATCGCGGTGGTCACGGGCAAGGTGATCCACACCTCCCCGTTCCTCGCTCTCCTGCGTGCGCCCCAGTTGATATGGCACGTGCTGCCGTTCGTGCTGCAGCTCGCGTTCGGCTTCTTCTTCATCGGCATCCAGTTCATCGGGATGTTTTGGCTACTGTCCCGCGGCGGCGTCGATGTTTACTACCCCGACGACATCAAGACCCGGTTCTCCGACGTCTGGGGCCAGGACCACGTGCTCGCGCGGGTGAAGGAGAACATCGTCTTCCTCGAGAACCCGGACCAGATCGAGGCCAAGGGCGGTTATGTGCCAGGCGGCATTCTGCTTTGGGGGCCGCCAGGAACCGGCAAGACGCTGATGGCCGAGGCGGTCGCCGGTGAGACCGGCCACCCGTATGTGTTCGTCGACCCAGGCGCCTTCATCAATATGTTCATGGGCATCGGCGTCCTCAAGGTGAAGTCGCTCTTCCGCAAGCTGCGCCGGCTCGCGCTCCGGTATGGCGGCGTCATCGTCTTCTTTGACGAGGCAGATTCGCTCGGCCGACGCGGCACGCTGGCTCAGGGCGGTCCTAACTTCCCGCGCGCAATGGTGGCCGCGCCGTTCCAGCGCGCGGGATGCCATGGGTTCTCGTATCTGTCGCAGGACATTCAATGGCTGCTTCTCCGGCAGGCCATGGCGCCGCCCACGGTCCCCGACGACCCGGACACCCGGCGCAACAAGCAGATGATGGGCATGGGCATGGGCGGCGGCGGCATGGGCACGCTCGAGGCGCTGCTCACCGAGCTGTCTGGGCTGAAGAAGCCGCGGGGACTGATCAACCGCTATGCCCGGCGGATGCTCGGCATGCGGCCCAAGCCGCCACCCAAGTACCGGATCCTCGTGATGATGGCTACCAACCTGCCGGAGGCGCTTGACGAAGCGCTGCTGCGGCCCGGCCGCATCGACCGCATCTATAAGGTCGGCTACCCGTCGAAGGTGGGCCGGATACGCACCTACCAGGGCTACCTCGCGAAGGTGCGGCATGAGCTAACCGCCGAAGAGGTCGACAAGCTGGCGACGATCACCCCCTATGCGACGGGCGCCACCATCAAGGACCTGGTCAACGAGGCTCTCATCACCGCGATCCGGGCCGGCCGTGACGTGATCACCTGGCCCGACGTCATCCGTGCCAAGCAGCTCAAGGAGCTCGGGCCCCCCGAGGATGTGGAGTACATCGAGCGCGAACGGCACGCCGTCGCGGTCCACGAGGCCTGCCACGCCGTGGTCGCCTACCGGACGCGCCAGCACATGGAGATCGACATCGCGACGATCGAGAAGGGCGGCGACTACCTCGGAATGGTCGCCAGCATTCCGCCTGAGGATCAGTTCACGCGCTGGCGCAGCGAGAACGAATCCGACATCCTCGTGTCCCTCGCCTCGCTCGCCGGGGAGCGGATGTTCTTCGACAACGACAGCTCCACGGGCGTGTCGGGCGACCTCGAGATGGCGACCACCGTGGCCTCGTTCATGGAGGGCTTCTGGGGGATGGGCGCCACCGTGTCGTCGTTCTCCACGGCCAAGCGCCTTGAGCTCGGTGCTCCAGGCGGCGGCCAGGGCGGTAGGCGCAAGAAGGGCCAGGATCCCGAGATGGACCTGCGCCGGGCGCTCGCCGATCGTATCGAGGACAACCTCAGCGAGCTGTTCAGGCGCACCGAGGAGATCCTCAAGAACAACCGGCACGAAGTGCTGTCGCTGGCTCATGCGCTTGAGACGCACAAGACGCTAAGCGGCGAGGACGTGGTGGCGGTCCTTGAGCACGGGCGGGGCCCTCTTGTGGACGGAACCCCCTATGGCGACGCTGAATTCGTGGGTGAGCTCGAGCACTATCATGATGCCGCGAGGAATGCGCACCGCGACCACGGTAAGGTCTCGCTGAACCTGCCCACGGTCCGCATGCCTGAGGCCATTGCGCAGGCGTCCGCCGCCGTAGCCGATCCCGATACGCTCATCGGGCCCTGATGCGCCCCGGATACCGCGTGAGAGTGGCCGTCAACCTGCTGAACGGGTCCACGTTTTTCGGGTTTGTGGTGGCGGCAATCGGGCGCGCCAGGCTTAGCCGTGGCCCGGATGGACTCCTGGTCGCGCAGGGGTACCGGCTGCCCGTGCCCCCGGCCCTCGCGTTTTGTGTGGGGAACGTGATCCTTACCCGCCTTGACGGCAACGGTCTCGGCTCCGGCGGACGCCTGCTCGTTCACGAGGCGCGCCACGCAACGCAGTACGCGTGGTGTGCCGGCCTCGTGATGCTACCGCTCTACTTCATCGCCGCCGGTGTCTCCTGGGCCCTCACGGGCGACTTCAACTCGCACAACATGTTCGAGCGGCTCGCAGGGCTCGCCGACGGTGGTTACGAGGACCGGCCGCTGCGGCCGGCCTTCGCCCGCTGGCTCGCGCGCACCGGGATGCCGCGCACCCCCTGAGCGCGCGGAGCCTCAACGATTGATCCTCAACGGCTGCGCTGGGTGGCACGCCCTTCCTGTGCGTCACCCCAGCGGCAGCCGTTAAGCCGGATCACTGCGAAGACCGAAGAATTTGCCCGCGCGACACTAAACTTCTGCTGGTGATCTTCAAACAGGTCGGCGACGGGCGCCCGTACGCTGAACCGGGCCTGAGCACCCGAGAATGGGCCAAGATCCCACCCCGGCAGGTCCGGCTTGACGACCTCATCACCACCAAGGCGGTGCTCGACCTGCACCAGCTTCTCGCTCGGGATTCAACCTTCTACGGCGACCTCTTTCCGCATGTCATTCATTGGCGTGGAGAACTTTATCTGGAAGACGGCCTGCACCGAGCGCTCAGGGCGGCGCTGCACCAACGGGCTGTGGTGCACGCCCGTGTGCTTGACCTCGACTCGGCTGCGGCTGCGAGCAGCTAACGGGGCGCGAGCCTGGGCAGGCAGCCTTCGCACCGCCCGGCGGCCGCCGCCCCGGCCAGCCGGAGCGTCATCCACTTGAGCATCGGCGGGATCATGCCGCGCCATGCGACCGCATTGTGCGCACCGTCGGATGTTATGGTCAGCGGCGTCGCGGGGTCGCGCGCCCTCAGCAGAGCAACGAACGCGGTCGCGTTTGCGACGTCGGCACGGGAAGCATGGGCCGCGCCGATCCAGAACGCCGGGATGTGGCTGCCGGCCGGAAGGTGTCGCAGAATGTCGATCGGGCTGTTCTGCCTGCGCAGCGACGCATCGTGACGGAAGGGATCCTCCCGCTTGATCGCGTGGCCGGCCTCGACCCGGTTGGCCATGGGCCTGAAATAGCCGCTCATCACACCTGCGAACCCGTATCGGCTCGGGTGACGCAGGGCCAGATTGGCCGCGCAGTACCCGCCTTCTGAGTAACCAGCGATGCCCCATGACCTGCCTGGACGCAGCACGCGCAGCCGCGCCGCCACAAAGGTGGGCACATCGCGAGCGACGTATGTGTCGTCGGCGGCGCCACCCACCTCGTTGAGGCATTGGAGGGACAGCGCACGGCCGCCGTTCACGTCAGGCATCACAAGCACCGCGGGTCGGGCTAGATGCTCGGCGATCAGGGTCTGCAGGGTGGCCGGCACGTCAAGCGCTGCCATCCAGTCCTGCGGCTCGCCCGGCTGCCCGTGGATGAGTTCAAGCGCCGGGAAACGATACCTCGCGTACTGCCGCTGAAAGTACTGCGGGGGCAGATAGATGATCACCTTGCGGGAGATCCTGCTGGCCACGCCCGTCACCCGCAGGCCAATCTCGGCGCCAGTCAGCGCAGCCTGGTGAGTGTTGATCGCATCGCCGAGGAGGTGGCCAAATCGCTGCGCGGTACGCGGGCCCAGCGCCGGCACGTACGGAACGTTCTGCACGCCGCCGCCCGTGAAGTCCGCCACCACCGCGCCCCACGTCTCGTAGTACCCGTAGTACTTGTTGACCGCCGCCACCCCGAACAACATGGCGGGAAGGAACGCCAGGCAGGCCACGAGAAGGCGGACGGCAGGATGGCTGGCGAACACGACACCCACCACCAAGGCACCGAAGACGATCATGAGCGACAGGAACAGCGCCGTGCTCTGCGGCTCTAGCACGAACCTTCTCTTCCCCCAGGATTCGCGAGCGCCGCCCTGGCGAGCCGACGCGTTGGCGGTGGAGGTGGGATTTGAACCCACGGAGGGGTTGCCCCCTCACACGCTTTCGAGGCGTGCGCCCTCGGCCACTAGGCGACTCCACCGCCGCAGAGCCTACCCGACGCCGGCCAGGCGCGTGATTCACAAGGGGCTTCAGCGAGTCACGGCGCACGGCGGCGGGCGAAGAAATCACGAAGAAGCGCGCCGCACTCGTCGGCCAGCACGCCGCTGATGACCTCGGTCTTGTGATTGAGACGCCGGTCGCGCACCACGTCCCAGAGCGAACCTACCGCTCCCGCTTTTGGGTCGGCAGCGCCGAAGACCAGCCTGTCCAGCCGGGCTGCTGTCACCGCACCGGCACACATTGTGCATGGCTCAAGGGTCACCACAATCGTGCAGCCGGTCAGCCGCCAACTCCCAAGCGCCCGCGCGGCGGACCGCAGCGCGACAAGCTCGGCGTGAGCTGTCGGGTCGGTGTCCGCTTCGCGCCTGTTGCAGGCCTTGGCGACCACGTCGCCCGCGGGATCCAGCACGACGGCGCCAACGGGCACATCCGTGCCGGAGCCGTACCTAGCCTCGGCCAGCGCGAGCCGCATCGCGGGTTCGAAGCTGGCTGCGTAACCAGTCGAATCAACCGAGTGCGACATCCAGTGCCCGTTCAAACGCCTGCGCGAAGCCCATCCGTCCGGCGAGGCTAGCAAGAACTTCATCGGGGTACAGGTCCAGGTCACCGGCAAGCGCGCCGAGCTCCATCTCATCCACGCCGAGATCGGTGAAGATGGACAGGTCGCCCGCTGGAAGCACCTGGTCGAGGTCCTCATCCTCCGGGATGGGAACGTCCAGGTAGTCCAGCACCTGCCGGGCCAGCGGCCACTCCACGCCGGCTGTCACATCGGACAAGAAGATGGCCACGTGCGCGCCGAAGACCCGGAGCGCAACGAAAAAGTCATCGCCGACCGCGACCAGCCCGATGGTTCCACCGATGCTCGGCTGCTGCCGCAACGCGTGAATCAGGCCATCGAGGTCAGCGATGACAGCCACGGGGAGCACTTCCGCTTCCCACATGTCGTCTTCCCGGTAGACCACGACGGCAAAGTCGGTCGTGTTCGTATCGCTCATAGTCGGCACACCGCCGAAGCCTTCATTGGGGGAATGGTGCCAGATTCGGGCTGCGGCCGTCTCGCTCGCGCCCAAACCGGGACTCTCATGCAACGACCCCACGCCGTCGAGCGCCTGGCCCCAGAAGGAATGGCGGCGAACCATTCCGCGTTGGCCAAGTTTGAATAAGTCGCGGCCTGGGCGGGCTCGACGCGGCTTGCAAGTTCCGAAACAAGTTGCAGGCTTGACGACAATATCTTTCAGTGTTTGATTTCAGTTACCAGTAGTTAGACGACGATTACCATAGGTGCTCAAAGCGCGGATGAGGACTGCTAGGAAGTGTCCGGCCGCGCTCGCCCATCAGCAAATCCTGAACCAGCGTGCCCAGCCTCTCCGACGGCTTTCGCTACGTTAAGGCCGCAGCGGCTTGGCTGTCGTCGGATGTACCATCCAGCCTGGTCAGCGCCCTGGGGGTGCACGGCGTGGGTCCCGCAGAGGCCGTCGCGGATCTCATATGACCGACGCCATGCGCCAGGTCGGCAGCCCGCCCCGCAACCGCCGGGGGGATGGCGTCGGTTTGGCGAGGCTGCGAACGACGCTTTGGGCAAACAACCCGTATCCGCATCCGTTACCGCAAACGACGCCGACACGGCCCGTGACCATTGGTTCCGAAATCACAGTGAGCTAAGCTGGCGGTGCCAGTCGGTCATGCCTGTCGTATGTCGAGGGGGTGAGTGCCCGGATGAAGAAGTATCTGAGTTGGGCGTTGATCGCCTTCGTGATCTTCTACCTGCTCTCACAGCCAACGGGCGCAGCGCACATCGTGCACGGCGCGTGGGGGGACCTCACGTCCTGGGCGCACTCGTTGTCGTCGTTCGTCAACTCGCTCTGACCACATGAGGCATACATGAGACTGACAACACCGGGCGACACCGCTCCGGCGTCAGTCAACCGTTACCTCCTTCCCAACGAGCGGCAGTACATCACCGTCCGCTTGCATACAGCGAGCCTCCTTCTGCCGGTCAGCCTGGTGCTCGGTGGCTTGGTGGTGGCCGGGGTGCTGACCGGCATCGCACACGGCAACCGCGCCGCAGTGAACATCATCTGGCTGGCCTGGGGCCTGCTCCTGCTCAACCTGGTATGGAAGGTGGCCAACTGGTCGGTCGACTACTTCGTGGTGACGTCGCAGCGGATGCTGCTCATTACCGGGATCCTCACTCGCAAGGTGGCGATGATGCCGCTGGTCAAGGTCACGGACATGAGTTTCCAACGCTCCGCGATGGGCCGCCTGCTCGGGTACGGTGAGTTCATCCTTGAATCTGCTGGCCAGGAGCAGGCGTTCAGGACAGTGAACTACATTCCCTATCCAGAACAGCTTTACCTCGAGGTGTGCGGCTTGATCTTCCCTACCAAGAATGAGGGCGGCGTCGACGACTGAGGCGTCACCCCGCTAGCCAAGCGTTTGTGTTACCCCTTCCCCGGGGTTCGTGCGGCCGGATGCCGCTGCGCAGAAAGCGCCGTCCGGCCGCACGAGCCTTTCCGGGCAAGGTCGCCGCCAGCGCGACCGCCGGACCCAGGACGACTCGCCCGCCGCGAGTGGGGAGTCGGCCATGATCCGCGGCAGCGGAGACTTCTCAGCTCTATGCGCTGAATTACCTCCGGAGTAAGGGATCATGGCCGCCAAATCCGGCAAAGCTCCCGTGCCGTACGACGCGTGTCTCGACCCGCACCGTGGGTGTAATCGTGGTCAGATAGCCGGTCAGCGCGCTGGCCGCGGCGGCGAGCCGCTCGGCCGGGTAGGGCGCGAGCCGTTCAAGAACAAAGAACCCATTCCTTGTGGCCTGTGTGATCTGCGTCCGCTGGCACTGTCGCCAGTTCCATCGGCGGCAGGTTACGCCCGCATCGTCGCGCCACACGACCTCACCCTGCGGGACGTGCTCGGTCACCCGCTCGCCGTGTGCGCTCGTGTCGAAAGGCTCACCACCGTGGGCCCGGACGAGCCGGGGAGCGCCGTCGTAGGCGTCGAAGTCTTCGCCGCCGATGGGCAGCACGTAGGCCACGCTCACCGCGTTGTAGGCATCGACGACGCGGTTGACCGTGGGGAGCCCGGTACCGGCCCGCCGCAGCAGCGCATCGACCGACGAACGGGTCCGCGTCGGCTTGGCGCCAAACGCCCGGAATGCGTCCTGCCACGCTGCCACGTGCTCGTCGGCCGTCGGGTCCGCCGCGTCCGCGGCGGCCCCCACGAGCCAGCGTCGCGACTCCGCGTCGCTCGGCCCCCCAGCGAGGCCTTCAGCGATCAGGATGAGCACCTGGTAATCCGGCCGCAGCGCCCAGATCTCTTCCGCCACCCAGATCTTGTTGATCATGTAAGCCCAAAGACCGCCTTCGATTGGTATCAGGCTAGGCTGCCGGTTCAGCAAAACGACCGTAATGGTCAGAGTATCCCACCGCGGGACACTCACGTCGGCTAGCGGAAGTTACGGCTCGGCAGCCGGACGCCGGCCGTGGCGGCGACGCGCAGCCGCTCCAGGCGCTCGGCGACCAGGTTGATGGCGCCATCGGCCCGTTCGAGGCGCCCCCGAACGAAAAGCGCGGCTGTGTCAAGGGCGCTGCGCCGGTCGCGTGCCCACACGGCCGGGGGGCAGATGACGTTGATCATTCCGGTCTCGTCCTCGAGGTTGATGAACACCACGCCGCCTGCGGTCGGCGGTCGCTGCCGGTGGGTGACCAGGCCGCCGCAGATGACGGTGGCCTGCGAAGGGATGGTTTTGAGCGCTGCCGCGGTGCATGCTCCCCATTCCTGCAGAGTCGCCCGGATATGGGCGATGGGATGGGTGCCGGATGTGCCGGTCGCCCACAGGTCGGCGAGGGTCTCCTCGACCGGGGTCATGGCCGGAAGTGGTGGTGCCGTCAGCCCGGGGGTGGTATCGGGAAGCTGCCCGGGCCGGGTGGACGCCAGTGCGCCCGCCGCCCATAGCGCCTCACGGCGCGAAAGGCCGAAGCAGCCAAACGCGCCAGCCGTCGCCAGCGCCTCAAGCGCCGCCACCGACAGCCGGTTGCGGCGGGCGAACTCGCCCGGGTCGGCGTACGGGTGGCCCGCCGCAATCGCCTCGGCTTGGGTCTTGCCGAGGTTGCGGACGCATGACAGGCCAAGCCGGATGCCCGGCTTGCCGTCGCCCATGGGTTCCAGGGTGGCGAGGGCGTCGCTGGCGTTGATATCCACCCCCCGGACCTCGACCCCATGGCGCCGGGCATCCGCGATCAACGTCGCCGGTGCGTAGAAGCCCATCGGCTGGCATCGCAGCAGGGCGGCGGTGAACGCGGCCGGGTAGTACCGCTTCAGCCAGGCGCTGGCATAGACGAGATACGCGAAACTGATCGCGTGTGATTCGGGGAACCCGTAGCTGGAGAACGCGAGGATCTTTTCGTAAATCTCCTCTGCCACCTCCGTAGGGATGCCCCGCGCAGCCATCCCGTCCAGCAGGCGCTCGCGGAGTTCTTCGATGCGCTCCGGTGCGCGCTTGGCGCTCATCGCCTGGCGCAACCGGTCGGCCTCGGTCGGGCTGAATCCGGCACAGTCGATGGCGATTTGCATCATCTGCTCCTGGAACAGCGGAACGCCGAACGTCTTGCCGAGGGCGTCGCGCATCGACTCATGCGGCAGCGCCGCGGGCTCGTCACCCTTGCGGCGGCGAAGGTAGGGATGGACCGAGCCGCCCTGGATGGGCCCGGGCCTAATCAGTGCCACCTCCACAACCAGGTCGTAGAACTTCTCCGGCCGAAGCCGGGGCAGGGTGGCCATCTGAGCGCGGGACTCGACCTGGAACACCCCGACCGTGTCCGCCTCCTGCAGCATCTGATAGACGGCGGGATCTTCCTGCGGGATCGAAGCCAGGTCCCAGCAGTCGCCGTAGTGCGTCGCCACCAGATCGAACGTGTCATGCAGGCACGACAGCATGCCCAGGCCCAGCAGGTCGAACTTGACCAGGCCGACGGCGGCGCAGTCGTCCTTATCCCACTGCAGCACGGTCCGGCCTGGCATCCGTGCCCACTCCACCGGGCACACCTCACCGACCGGCCGGTCGCAGATCACCATCCCGCCGGAGTGGATGCCCAGGTGGCGAGGTAGCCGCTGCATCTGTTCTGAGAGCTGGACCACAGCATCGGGGACACCAGCGTCCGACGGAACGGGCTCGCCCGGCCCTATCTGGTGTGACCAGGCATCCTGTTGCCCGGGTGAGAACCCGAGCACCCGCGCGGCGTCGCGGAGCGCCATGCGGGGGCGGTAGGAGATGACGTTGGCAACCTGGGCGGCACGGTCGCGTCCGTACTTGTCGTAGACGTACTGGATCACCTCTTCGCGGCGGCGATGCTCGATGTCCAGGTCGATGTCGGGAGGGCCGTCCCGGCCCGCTGAAAGGAACCGCTCAAACAGCAATCCGTGGCGGACAGCATCGACGCTGGTGATACCCAGCGCGTAACAGACCGCCGAGTTAGCCGCGGATCCACGCCCCTGGCACAGGATTTTCCTGCCCGTGCAGAACTCGACGATGTCGTTAATGATCAGGAAGTAACCGGGAAATCCCAGGTTCTCGATCACATCGAGCTCGTGGGCAATCTGGCGGTACGCTCCCGGTATCCGTTCGGCGTGTGGAGGGCCGTAGCGGAGTGGTGCCCGCTCGCTGACCAGCTTGCGCAGCCACGATGCCTCCGTGTGGTTCTCCGGGACCGGCCAGTCGGGTAGCTCCGGGGTGATGACCTCGAAGTTGAGCGTGCATTCGTCCGCCAGCTCGACGGTGCGCGCGAACACATTCGGGTAACGCGTAAGCCGCTCCGCCATCTCCGCCCCGCTGCGGAGGTAGGCGCTGCCGGACGCGGACAGCCAGCCGTTCATCTCATCCAGGCTGGACCGGGCCCGGATCGCCGCGAGCGCCTGGGCGAGCCGCGCCTGCGCGGGGCTTGCATAATGCACGTTGCTTGAGGCGACCACCTCGATTCCTGCCTGGGTGGCCAGCTGGTACAGCGCGTCGTTGCGCTCGTCGTCGGTGGGCTGATCGTGATCGATCAGCTCGACCTTGACATTGGTGCGGCCGAACATTTCCGTGAGCCTTCGCAGCTCGACCAGCGCCGCGTCCGGGCCTTTGGCGGCGAGCGCGGCGGGCACTGCGCCCTTGCGGCAGCCGGTGAGCACCACCCAGTGGCCACCCTGGGCGGCGGCGGCGATTTCACCGCTGTCGTAGTGTGGCCGCCCCTTCGCACCGCCGGCCACCTGCGCTGTACTGATCACCCGGCACAGCCGCCGGTACCCTTCCGGGTCGCGGGCAAGCACGAGAAGATGCCGTCCCGCGGGATCCGGGCTGCCGCTGCGTTCTACGGCCGAGCCCAGGCTGAGTTCGGCCCCGAAGATGGTCTCTACCCCGACGCCGGTTTCTTCCTCACTGCGGGCTGCGGCCTGCGCGAACTGCGCCGCCCCATACATGCCATCGTGATCGGTGAGGGCGAGGAACCGCACGCCACGGCGCGCCGCCTCAGCGACAAGTTCGGCTGGCTGCGACGCCCCGTCAAGGAAGCTGAAACAGGAGTGGCAGTGCAGTTCCGCCCAGGAAATCTGGGGTTCTTGGTGTTGCGCGCGGGCGGGCTCCAGCGCGCGGGCGGGCTCCATCGGGCCGACGGGCTCCAGCGGGCCGACGGGCTCTGGGGGGTTAGCAGAACGAGCGCGCCAGGTCAGACGCCGCTCGAACTCATGCCACGGAACCGGCGGGTTATCCCAGCCCACTGCTGCGCTCTCGTACCGTCGGCAACCATAGATCGTTCCTGAACATCCTCTCAGTCATAGCTGGCCTCGATGATCCAGCGACCATCCTCAACCGCGGCGAGCCAGGCGGTGCCGTCCCCGGTGACCAGCTGGAACCTGGCCAGCCGCCGCTCGCGCGCCGGATCCCACCACAGCTCGCAGACCGGCCACGGCCCGGCCCAGGCAGTGATCTCCAGCGGAGGTCCGTCAACGATGATCAATTGGGCAGGTGGCGCGGATATGGCAGCACGCCCGGTAACGGTGACGAGTTCTCCCGACGCACAGGTCACATTGGCTGGCAGTGGCGCCGGGTACACGGTGACCGGGGATGGGGCGGGAATACATCCTGGCCAGGGACGGTCCGCAGGCAGTGACGGGACGCCGCTGTCACCGAAGGGCACCAGCATGACCTGATCGCCAGGGCTCCGCCCGCCTGTCAGCATTGGGCGGGTCACTGCCTCATGGCCGAGCATGGACTGGACCCGGGCGGCGGCACGCGCGGCTCGGTCACTGACCAGGGCTCCACCCCACAACCCGAGCTGTCGGCCCTGGTCAGGCACCATCTGGTCCGGTACCAGGCGCAGCATCGATATCCCGCCACGCGGGATATCCGGGATATCCGGGATATCAGAGCCTGTTTGAGAACCCCGATCCGGCCCGCGCCGCGCCGGAGGCGCGCCAGGCAAGCAGGGGCTCGCATCCCGGCTGGCTGCGTTCTCGCCCTCGACGTGCCTTCCAGGCACGCCTTCGGGCTGCGGCCTTGCCGAGGATGCTCCGGTGCGCCACCCGTCGAGCTGCCAGCGCACTCGTTCCGCGACAGCGAGTGACGACAGCAGTCCATCGTGTCGCCACAACCGCGAGTACATCTGCCTACCCTCGAATCCCACCTGCACCTCAACCCGAACGCACATCAGTCCGTATCCGGTCAGGTTCGCGTGCATCCGGTCAGCAAGTGCCTTCCCGGCGAACACCACAGGCTCGGCCGTCACCGCAGGGGGGTCGAATTCCATTGCCGCGGACAGATCGTCTGACGCGGGCCGCGGGGCCAGCGGACGAGGTTCCAGGCCACGAGCCAGCCGGTGTGCGGTTACGCCCTCGTTGCCGAACCTGGCGAGCACATCCTCGGCCGGCAGGGCCGCGAACTCCCCGATCGTATGGATGCCAAGCCGGGCAAGCAGATGGGCCAGTTCCGGATGCCCAAGCATCCCGGCCGGATGCGGGGCCAGGAATCGCGGCGTTTCGCCCGGCCGTACCACGACCCCCGCCGGGCTCGCCCGGGCCGCGAGCTGAGCAGCGAACATGCCATCCGCCACCCCAACCCGGCACGCGAATCCACGATCCGCCATGGCGTGTGAGATCTTCTCCACCAGGGCTTTCTCCCCCCCGAAATACCGGGCAGGGCCGCGAGCGCCAATAGCACACATCCCCGGCCGCACCACCTCAACCCGCGGGCAGAACGCCTCCACCGTGGTCACGACGGACTCGAACGCCCGCGCCTCCGCATCGACGTCCCTGGCGTGCACTATCAGGACCGGGCAATGGCGCTGCGCATCCCGCAGCCGCTGCCCCCGGCGAACCCCCGCTGCGCGGGCGGCGGCCGAACACGCCACGACGTGACCTGTCGCCACCACTGCGGCGGGTGCCGCAGGATCTTCGCCGGTTACCACGACCGGCCAGTCGGGACACCACACCACGAGCACCCGCGGTGGTGCACCGCGAGACGAACCCACCCTCGCACCGCGAGACGAACCCACCCCTGTTCATCCCTGTCCGCTTGCTGTCAGTTCGGTCAATTCCGGACCAACGGCGGCCTGTTCCGCGACGTCTTGTTCCGCAACTTCCGCGGCGCCGTTTGGACCAGGCAGCCACCACCACTGCGCCCGCTGACGGGCACCGGCTCCCCTGCCGCCGACGACAACCAGCGCCCGCCGACCCTTGATGCGCCCATGACCAGCGCCGGCACCCACCCATTGGGAGCGGGCCAAGCGCAGCCACAGGTTGGCTCCCGCCCAGGTCCCCGCCACCACAATGGCCCCGCGGCTGCGCCGCGCATGAGCCGCCAGCCTGCGTGCCACTTGGGCAGACGGCCGGGCAGGCGGGCGCAGCAGCACCAGCTCACAACCTTCCAGCAACGCGGCCACTACCTGGGGCCACCTCGGGCCTGGATCCGGCACCAGCAGCAGCCGGTCCACATCCACCCCCACATCGGCCGCTGCTAGGACACCGAGTTCTGGCATTCCCACGGCGGCGCACCACGCACCGGCGGCCGACGCTCCCGCCGCTAGCGTCATGCACAACAATCCGGACTGCTCCACCGCGATGACATAGCCACGCCGCAGGCCACCCCCCGGCAGCAGGTCGCTTAGTGGCGGCAGCACCGGCAGCGGCTCCTCCTGGAGCTGCTCTGATGCCAGCTCACGCAGCCGTGCGGACGGTGTAGCCATATCTATAACTATCGAACATGTATTCGATACAGTCAAGCTAGCAGGCTCCTGCGGGTGTTCCCAAACGGCCCGCCGTACTGCTGGCCAAAGCCCTCGACAACCCAGTAAGCCGAACGGCGGCCGCGAGGTCGGTACCCGCACGAAGCTGACACCCTCGCCACGCGTGAAGATGGTGAGCATGACGAACGCGCCGACCGAATACCGCCTCTATGGCGACCTGGCCTTGTGGTGGCCACTGATCTCGCCGTGGGAGGAGTACGCGGACGACTCGGCCTATGTGGCGACGGTGCTCAGTTGGGCGTCGGTTCCCGTGCACGACATTCTGGAGTTGGGCAGCGGCGGCGGTCATAACGCCGTCCACCTCAAGGCCCGTTTCGCGATGACACTCGTCGACCTCTCCGCGGAAATGCTCAAGGTCTCGCAACGGCTCAACCCCGAGTGCGACCACCATCGGGGCGACATGCGCACGGTGCGGCTCGGCCGAACGTTCGATGCTGTGATCATCCATGACGCCGTGGACTACATGACCACCGAGACCGACCTCCGACAGGCTGTCGAGACCGCCTTCGCGCACTGCCGCCCTGGCGGTATTGCCGTTTTTGTCCCCGACCGCATTGCGGAGACCTTCAAAGTGTCGAGCGGTTATGGCGGCAGCGATGATGCCGGCGGCCGCGGGGCGCGCTTTCTGGAATGGACCTGGGACCCGGATCCCACCGACACCTGGACCCGGAGCGACTACGCATTCTTGCTCCGCGACACCGACGGGTCAGTGAACGTCGTCCATGAGGCGCATCGCATGGGTCTGTTCAGTCGCGACGTGTGGCTGCGGCTTCTTGGCGGCGCGGGCTTCTGGCCGCAGGCTGTCACCGAACAGGCCACCGGGCTCAAACCGCCTCGCGGGATCTTCGTCGGGCACAGGCACCGCGGCTAACCGGCTGACGTCGCAGCGTCCCGGCTGATATGACGCCTACCCGGCGGAGTGATCCCTTACGTCGGAGACTTGTCAGCACATAAAGCTGAGAAGTCTCCGCGCCTGCGGATCATGGCCAACTCCTCGGGCGGAGTGAGCTCCTTCAGTGCAGGAGCCAGCTTGCGCCGAGGGCCAGCGCGGCGAGTGACACGATGCCAAACACGGCGACCCAGATGATTCCCGGGACCCCGGACAGGCGCGCCAATTCATCGGCATCGGTCGCGCGGGCCCCGCCCCTGCGCCGCGTGCGCTGCAATTCAAGCACCGGCCGGACGGCGCCGAACAGCAGGAACCACGTGGCTGAGTAGGCGAACACGGCCTGCACCAGAGGGGAGGCCAGCCAGCAGACGAGCAGGACGATGACGCTTGCTGCCGCCGTGGCCGCCAGGCCGTAGCCGTTTCGCATCACGGCGGTCAGCCCGGTGAGCAGTACGAGGCTGCTCAACAGCATGACAATCGGGTGCCCCGCCGCGAGCAGGGCCGCAGCACCGAGCCCGAGCAGCGGCGGAGCACTGTAGCCGGCCGCGATCGTCAGCAGCATGCCCACACCGTCGGGGTTGCCCGCCGAGACCGTCTCACCGGAGGTATTCGCGTGTAGCCGGATCCCGGCCAGCCGACGGCCGGCGGCAAGCGCCACGATGGCGTGACCACCCTCGTGCGCGATAGTCACCACATTCCGCGAGATCAGCCATGCCCGGCGCGGAATGATCGCCGCGAGCGCCAGCAGGGCGCTGCACGCGACCAGCCAGCCCGGCGGGAGGTGCTGCATATCAGCCAACCGGTGCCACAGCTCACCTAGCCTTGCGACAGTCACCCGTTCTCACTGGTCCCTGCGTAACGATGGGTATCGCCGATCGCCCTGGAGCGCCCGCACTGAGGGTAAGCCAGCAGGCTCGGTGGCCGCGCCCTGTTCCAGCAGGCTCGCCCGCTCGGGAAGGCCTGCGCGGCGCAGGTCCGCTGCCGCGTCGGGCCTTTTTCCCTGGCGGCCTTGTTAGCATTTGCGTAGTGGGCACCGCGCCCGGCGGAGTGTGGAACTCCGCTGTGAAGGGAGGCGGCTGATGCGGTGGTGGATCAAGGCTCTCGCCATCGGTGTGGCTGTAATTGTGGTACTCAGCGTCATGTCCGCGGTGCTTCACGTGCTTCGCCTGGCGCTACTGGCGGTCGTTATCGGGGCCGTCGTCGTTGCCGCGCTAAAGGCGCGGGAGATGCTGCGCGGCAGGCGTGAGGGCCGCGAGGTCAAATCAGGCGGACGGCAGCCCGAGGCATCGCAGGCATCGGCGACGCCGCGCCAGCTTGCCGCCCCGGCCCAGGTTGACGCTCGGGCCAAGGCGGTCCAGCTTCAGGACGACGTTGACGCGGAACTCGCCAGGCTCAAGCGCGAGATGGAGTAACAGCCGCGGCGATGAGACACCCCGCTGGCTGGCCCCGCTGGCTGGCCCCGCTGGCTGGGCCCGCTGGCTGCGCCGCGGTGCCACGCGTGCGCGGGGGTACCAGGCGTGCGCGAGGTTAGTAAACTACACCGATTAGTTTCGCAGGGCGCCGCTTTGAGTCGGTGCGTGCAGATGCCCGCAAGCATAAACTACACCGTTCAGTTTACCAACGGGACGCTGCACGCCTGCCGATATCCCACGTGGTGTCATTGCCCGCGTGCGGCTGCTCCGTGGTCCGCGGGTGGGCTGGGATGCTCGGCGGTACCGGCGGTGAGCGGCACGGCGCCGGAGCGGACCAGTCCAAGCTGGACCAGCTGCCGGCTGAACACGGCGTCGAACAGCCAGTCGCTCGCGATGCGCACCCGGTTTGCGGGGATTGTGAGCAGGTGGTATGCGCGCGTGACGGTTTTTGCGGGCAGACCAGATAGCGGCACACCAAGCGGATTCGCGGCTGCCTTCGCGCCGCCAAGGTCGACAACGAAGCCGAGGTCATGATGCCGGTAGGGCCGGCGCCGAATTCTTCGGCGGCCACCCCCGCAGCAGGCGGCGACGTTGTTCGCGACCAGGTTGCCCTGGCGCTGGGCATGCTGTGCGGTCATCGCCGTGATCTGACCCGGCCTGGTCAGATCCGGGACCGCGGCGGCGTCGCCGCAGGCGTGAATCTCCGGATGCCCGGGCACGCTCAAATACTCATCCACGACGAGCCGACCCTTGGCCATCGGGAGCCTGAGCCGCTCTACCAGCGGATCGGGACGCACACCGACGCACCAGATCAGCGACCTAGTGGCGACGAACTCCCCGTCGGACAGCTTCACGCCTTCCGCCGACGCATTCTCAACGCTCGTTCCTGTCCGAACCTCGACCCCCCTTTCCGAGAGCGCCTGGCTCGCCGTGCGGGATAGCCGCGGGTCAAGTTCGGGCAGCACGCGTGGCGCGACGTCGATCAACAGCCAGCGCAAGTGCTGGCCAAACAGGCCAGGTCGGCGGCGCACAGCAGCGCGCGTGAGCAGCTGGCCGTGGGCCGCCACCTCTGTACCCGTGTATCCCGCTCCGACCACAACGAAGGTACAGCGCGCCGCCCGTTCCGCCGGATCGTCGGACAGGTCCGCAAGCTCGACCTGGCGCAGCAAATGATCGCGCAGGTACATCGCCTCCGCCATGCTGCGGAACCCGTGCGCGCGGTCGGCTACGCCAGGGATAGGCAACAGCTTGTTAACGCTGCCCAGCGCGAGCACGAGCTGGTCGTAGCCGAGCACCCGGCGGTTGCCCTCCGGATCGCGGGCCACCACCTGCCGGTCCGCCATGTCAAGCTCGGCGACCGCGCCGAGGACGTGCCGCACTCCGCGGCAGGTGGTAGCCAGCGGCGCCGCCACCCGGCGCGGGTCGAGGATCCCCGCGGCTACCTCGGGCAGCAACGGCAGGTACAGGAAGTAGTCGGTTGGGTTGACCAGCACCACCTCGAGCGATCCTTTCGCCAGCCGCGCCAGCCTGCGGGCCGCATGGAAGCCCGCGAACCCGCCTCCGACGATGACCACGCGCTGACGCCGACCCGTGTTGCCTTGCCCACTCATGCCGCACCCCCTACCCTGATTCGTCCATCCAAACTGCGCGTTTCTACGGCATGGGAGGTCACAAAGAGCGGAGCCGTTATGGATAATTATGGGCATTGCTTCTCAGTGGTGAGAGGGACCCGCTCCCCGGCACCCGGCAGCGCGCCTGAGCCTTCGCGCCAAAGATTTTCAGCTACCACGCGTGTGCGCGGGCGCTGACGGGGCAGATCACACGGCTAGACCGCAGAGATTGCCGCTGCTGACCGACCTCTGGGGTGACGATGTCCGTCTCCGTGACCGCCCTGTTGGGCGCTGTCGACTGGGCGCCGCAGGGCGCCTGCCGGGATCAAGACCCCGACCTGTTCTTCCCCGTTGGCTCGACTGGTCCAGCGCTCGAACAGATCGCACAGGCCAAGGCCATTTGCGCCGGCTGCCAGGTGCGGCGCGAGTGCCTCAGCTACGCGGTAGAGACCGGCCAGGACTGCGGTGTGTGGGGCGGCACGACCGCGGAGGAACGGCGGGCGATCCGGTCGCGGCGCAGGCAATCCGCCAGCGCCAGGGCGCGGTACCCGGACGGCACGCTGGGATAAGTTTCACGAATGAACGACGCGGTCCGGCGGGAACACGAAGCGGCATTTCGCACCGATGCAGCCCGGCTGGTCCAAGCGATGCGCCATCACATTCGCGCCCATTACGTGCCCGTTGAGTTGGCGCCCATGGTCGAGCGTGTGCGGCGTCTGGAAAGCCTTCTGGAAGCTGATGCGCCGACCGCGCACCTGCTGGAGGTGGCACAGGCGGTCGTTGACACCTACGACGGGCCGCGCCCGGAGATCAGCAGCAACGAGGGTCCCGTCGTGAACGCTGCCATTCTCGCCGCAGTGGAACGGCTCCGCGACGCGATGGACGCCTTGGACGCGATGGACGACGACGACATGTGACGGTCGTGCCGACTGGGTGGCTACGGGGCTGATGTGTCGGTGCGAGGCCGGGATTGAAGGCCCGTGGTGGCCAGCGCGTCCCATGTGACACGCTGGCGGCGGCTGGTCTTTCCGCCGCGAATCGCCGCCCAGTTTCTTCCCGCGCGGTCCAGCCGAATCCTCAGCCGGTCGCACATCCGTGCGACCGCTTCGCGGGTCGTGCTACCAACAGCCCGGGCGCGGATGATCCGGCCGTTGAGATCGAGATCTGCTTGCGCGGTCGCGGGGCGCTTGACCGCGGGGTCGGCGGCCATGGTCAGCGTCACGCGGGCGAACAGCACGGGCTCAGGGGCTAGCCGCAGCAGCGAGTGAACCTTCCGGACCGCCAACTCCACGGCACTGGCCGGAATCGCACCGCGGGCCTCGGTCTGCACGTGCAGCCGCTGTGCAGCTTCCATGATTACCACCTCTCCTGCTGACGTCAGCGAAAAGCGGAGACGTCCGGCAGTTCCGCCAGGCCAGCCGCTCAAACCAGCGCGGTTGCGCTGGGCAAGCATCTACCTTCACGCTGTTGTGCCACGGGCAGACGGACCCAGAGTCCTTCAGCCTCCCCCGATGGGACCTTGGTCACAGTGGGGCGCTCAGCAGGCCGCGTCAGGCGGTCCGCAGACGGGTGCTCTCTTCACGAACCCACAGGCCGAGCAGGCCTCGCAGGTGCGCGATGAACTGGTCGTGCTCGTGGGCCGGATAGACCGACCGGACCGTATCGATCAGCAGTTGGTCGAAGTCAGGACCGTCCACCCAGTCCAGGACGATCTCGTCGACATGCGGGAGCCTGGTCGCGCAGAAGTCGTGGTAGCGCTCCGACTCGAAGTAGGCGTCGGCGAGATCCCGGTAGGCTTTCAGCTTTTCGGCATACGACGCACCGACGTCGTCTGCGATCTCGAAAAATCGGTCAGTCTCCAGGTCGAGCTTGGCCCGCCTGCCCGTCGCCAGCACGAACACGCACCACTTGACCAGCGCCTTCATCGCCCAAGGGAAGTAGTAGTGCAGGCTGGTCAGCGCCACGTCCGGGCACGCGTTGGCGTAGTCGATGGGGTAAACCTCGCCGTTCTTCACCAGGGTCTCGCACGAGTTGAACTCCCACCTGAAGAACGCGTTGACCAGCCGTCCGATCGTCACCACCTGGGTGCCGACCTGCGGCGACAGGAAGCTATGGTCGACCGCGTAGCGCAGGTGCATGGGCTGGTCCGGCTGAAAGCGCACGACCATAGTCTCGGCGCCAATCGACAGCGAACGGGCGAAGACGTCGTAGTCGTCGATGGCCTTCTGCAGGTGCATGAGCATCGCGCCGCTCTGGTCGTAGGCGGCGTGCAGTTCGGCCAGGTTACGGATGCGTGAGACGCCACGCCACGCGCCGCCGTCGTAGGGCTTCATGAAGAGCGGATAACCGATCCGCTGGGCAATGGCATCAAGGTCGAAAGGCCTGTTGTAGCGGACGGCGGTGTAAGCGTAACGAGCGTTGTCGACCGGGTTCTTGTAGGGCACGAGCACCGTATCTGGCACTTTGAGCCCCAGCCGCATCATCGCGCAGTAGGCCGCGTGCTTCTCCATGGCCTGGAACGTGAACGGGCTGTTCAGCAGGTACACGCCATCCATCAGCGCGACCTTCTTCAGCCATTCCCGTGGGTGGTAGTACCAGTACGCGAGCCGGTCGATGGCCAGGTCGTAGCGGGGCCGGTCACGCAGGCTGAACGGCTCGATGGTTATCCGCTCACAGTCGAAGACGTGCCGGGCGCCACCCGCGCCTGTCACCGGGCCGAGCCGGCGCAGGATCGCCTCGAACGCCCTCGGCCAGTCCTCTTCGGTACCGAGCAGCAACCCGATCAGGTGCCTCGTGGCTGTCAATGGGGGCTCCCGTCGTCAGCAGAATCGCGGCATGTGATGGGCCAACTGGGCGCGCCAGGACGGCCAGTCGTGGGGTACGTCATGCCCCCACAGATCAAGTTCGTACCTGATGCCCTTGTCGGCCAGCAGCGCGGCGAACTCCTTCGTGCTCTGCAGCGACCCTGTGGTGTCCTCCCACTGGCCCTGACCGCACACCAGCAGCAGGCTGATGCGGCCGCGCAGCCAGTCGAGATGGTCGCCGTGCAGGTGACCGACGTAGTCGAGGGGGTTGTTGAAGTACGCCGCAGTGCCCCGCTCACCCCATCCGCGCCACGATGCGGGGTCGTAGTTGCCTGAAAAGCACATCGCGAGCGGGAAGAGGTCGGCCCGTTTGAGCGCGAAATTGGCCGCATGGAATGCGCCCGAGCTGCAACCGAGGGTAATGACCTCGGCCGCGCCGCCGCAGTCTTGGTAGATCCACCGCACCACCTCGTTGAGAATCCACGACTCGTAGCCGCCGTGCCGACGCGCCCGCTCTTCGACCGGGATACCTTGGTTGGACCACGACGCCGCGTCGTAGCTGTCGACGCAGTAGACCTTCAGCCGCCCCACGTCGAGCAGGCCCGCGACCGCGCCGACCATGCCGTTGTTCTCGAAATCCCATGCCCTGCCGTCCTCAGACGGGAACGCGAGTACGGGACGCCCCCAGTGGCCGTGGCGGATGACGGTGCCCGCGGCGCCGAGGGCGTCCGACCATAGCTCCGTCACCTCTCGGTTCATGGGCATACCTGCCGGAGCAGCCGCGTGAGGTGCGGATCGAATGCGTCCCGCCAGGCCGTGTAGTTGTGCACGTCGGGTACCTCATGCAGCGTCGCCTGGTAGCCCTGCGCACGCAGGGCCTGCGCCATGAGGCGGTTGTTCTCGACGTTTTCCTCGATCACGCCGCAGGTGAGGACCACCGGCACCCGGCGGGCCGGCAGGCTGCCCCCGTGCACGTCGGCTACGAACTGGACAATGCGCCGGTAGTAGGGAAACCGCCGCTCGTGGTGGTCGAAGCGCGGGCAGAAGAAGCTGCCGGACTGCAGGAACAGCGCGTCGAACGCGTCCGGATGACGGCAGTGGGCATGCAGCATCGCCAGCCCACCGAGGCTCGTGCCCATCCCGACCCGAACGCTGGTCGCCAGCCTGCTGGCGAGCGCGGGGATCACCGCGAGCCGCAGCGCGCGGGCGTAGCGCGTGTTCGCGGAGTACCAGCGGTTCCGCGGCCCCGGGCCGAGCAGCGCGGCCCGCAGGCACGGTAGCCAGTTCCCTGCGACGCCCGCCGACAGGTAGCGGGTGAGGCCGGCCAAGGCGTCGTACTCCGGACCGTCGTGCACCACGAGCAGCGGGAGTGGCTCGTCGTCCGCCGAACCGGCCGGGGAGCATGTGCGTACGGAAATCGCACTGCCAAGCGACGGAACTGGCACGTCGAAGGTGCGGTTGCGGCCCGGCTCGGCAGGGGCCGTGAGCCAGCGGGGCGGCGCGTACGAGGGAAACTCAAGCACACTCTTCGTCCCGAACGCGCCCGCGACCTGCCGCGGGTTGCCCGGATCTGGCACGATCTCGACGCCGCCGTCGAGGTATCGGAGCTCGACAAGGTACTCCATCCGGCTCACCGGCGGCCGGTCGATGACCAGCCGCCATTCATCGCCGCTGCGGCGGAAGTCGAGCAGGTCGCCAGCGATGCGCACATCCTGGCAAAGGCGCACGCCCGCGAGCCGGTGCGCCGGATCGGGTACCCGGAAGGTCGCGGCGGCGTCGTCAGCTTCCGCTGCCGTATGGGCGGGTGATGATCTCGAGGAAGTGGCCACTCGGGTCCTCCCAGTACAGGCCCCGGCCTCCGTCGTTGGTGTTGAACTCGCCCGGCCGCCTCTTGCCCGGATCCGCCCAGTACGGCAGTTCGCGGTCACGGATCCGGCCGAAGATCTCGTCGAAGTTGGATTCGGATACCAGGAACGCGTAGTGCTGCGGGTTAACGGGACCGTGGTCATCGGCGAAGTCAAGGGAGACGTCGTTGCCGACCTGCACGATCAGGAACGGCCCATACGGCGTGGGGTCGTCGAGGCCAAGGATTTCGGCCAGGAATCTCGCCGATTCATGCTTGTCATGGACTCGCACGATGGTGTGGTTCAGCTGAACACCCATCGGGACTCCTTAGAGTGTTGATCTTCCAGGTGGTCTTGCCGCCTCGGGCTCCGGCGCGGGCCGTGCCCGGCCGGAGGGGCGATCGGCCGGACGCTGCCTGTATGCCCGAGGCTAGCCCGGCCAACCTGAATTGAGGGGGGTCCGGGCTGACATCGGCGCGCCACTTCGCGCCAGCCGTTAAGTACCTAAATGGTGCTTCGTGGCTGCGGCGAGCCACGGGACCGCGCGGCCCTGCGGCGGGCGAATCCGCCGACGGTAGCTGATCGGTCACGGCCGCGGCCGGCGATCCCGATCCCCGGCGGCGGTCCTCATGACCATGACCGATCGACTGCGTCTGGACCGGCGCACGCGACGCCGCTTGGCCTCCTCCTCCGCCAGCAGATCATCCGCGTCGGTCTCGATGAACAACTTCACGAACATCGGGTGCATCATGTCCTCCCCCTGGCCAACGGCTGTATCGCCGTCGCCTGGTAGGAGGACAGCGCCTGAGCGGTGATACATCCATGGACGGCCGACGCGAGCCAGCACCGTGAGTAGTTCATCAGGCTTTGGCCAGGCTAAGCAGAGCTGTCGCGAGCGAGCTGTCGACGACGAGGCTGTTCGCATAGCCGCCGACAAGGACAGCCCGAAGGGCGTCGGCCTTCGGCGCACCTCCGGCGACTGCGACGACTTCCTCGATCCCGCGCAGCTGGCGGCCACTAATCGAAATGCACCGCTCGGTAAAGTCGGTCGCCACTTGAGCTCCGTTCCTGTCCAGCAATACCGCACATATTTCCGCCACCACGCCTTCCCGTTTAAGGGCTTCCCGCTGGCTCTCCGGCAAGGAGTCGTAGAGCTGCGATCGCGGCGGGGCCCAGGAGCCAACCGCGACCACGGCCTTTGTGACCGTGTCGAAACGCCGATATGCCTCACTGACTTCCAGCTGCTGACGCAGGGATGCCGCGGTCTGCGCGTCCGGCAGCACCTGCGGCGCATAGATGGAGAAGCACGCTCCGCCGGAGCGCGCTGAGATCTGCCGGACCAGCTCTACGCTGTTCTCGCTCGTGTTGACGCCCACGAGGGCGCCGGTGAGCTGGACGACCGCGCATGGTGCGAGACCATCTATCGTTTCGGCCATCACCGTGAGTGTGCGTCCGTAGCCCACGCCTACCACGTCGTCAGCGGTCACAATCTCCATTAGCAGCGCCGCCGCCGCATGCGCCAGTTGCTGCCGCATCTGCGCTTCCGGCTCCTCAGGGGTATCCACGACGATCGCATGCCGCAAGGCGTATTCGTCCCGGAGCCCGTGCGCCAACGATGCGTCGAGCCCCGCAGGCAGCCGGATCTCGATCCGTACGATGCCCGCTGCCCGTGCCTGTTCGAGGATTCGCGCCACCTTGAACCGGCTCACGCCGAACTCATCGGCGATCTCGCTCTTGGAGCGGCCGTCGATGAAGTGGCGGCGGGCGATGCTGGCGGCGCGGACCAAATCGGCCGGTGCGAGACCAGCGAACCCCCGGTCGGCCTCAAGCGGCATCGTCTCTCCAGCCTCTCAGGTAACGAATCAGCCAACAAAACGCATCGATCGGTAAATAAGTCCCACTCAGGCCCTTGACGCCTGGGTAATCTACGCAGTGAACTAAAGATGCTCGTTAGAGCATAACCTCGCTCATTTGAGCAAGCAAGGAGGTCACTGTGCATGGCCGATTGATCAGGCGGGGGAGATGGCTGATAGTCGCGACAGCAGCCGCCACGACAGTGGGCACCATGGCCGCTTGCTCCTCGTCCGGCAGCCCCGGCCAGTCGACGAGCGGCAAGCAAACCATCACGGTTGCCGTCGTGAATAACCCACAGATGATCGACATCGAGAAGCTGACACCTAAGGGGTTCGCGGTCTCGCACCCGAACATCAAGGTCAAGTACGTCACCCTGGACGAAAACACGTTGCGCGACCAGGTGACCAAGGACGTCGCTGCGGGAGGAGGCCAGTTCGACGTCGTCATGATCGGACCGTACGAGACCCCGATCTGGGCGAAGAACAAATGGATCGACGACCTTACGCCCTACACGACACGCGATACGGCATACAACGTGAACGATCTCATCAAGCCGATCAGGGAGAGCCTGAGCGTGGGGGGCAAGCTCTACGCGGCCCCGTTCTACGGGGAATCGTCGTTCCTCATGTACCGCAAGGATCTGCTGGCCAAGGCTGGCCTGACCATGCCGGCCCATCCGACATGGGACCAGGTCGCGGCGATCGCGAAGAAGCTCAACAACCCCGCCAAGGGAATGGCCGGAATCTGCTTGCGCGGCAAGACCGGGTGGGGGGAGAACCTCGCGCCGCTCGACACGGTGGTCAACACATTCGGCGGCCAGTGGTTCGACACGAACTGGAACGCGCATTTGAACGCTCCAGCGTTCCAGAAGGCCACCAGCTTCTACGTCAACCTCATCAAGGCCGCGGGCGAGCCTGGTGCGGGAAACTTCAGCTTCAACGAGTGCGCCAACGCGATGGAGCAGCAGAAGGCGGCCATGTGGTATGACGCGACAGTCGGCGCTTCTGTAATCGACGACCCCAAGGCCAGCCCGATCGCTGGCAAGCTCGGCTACGCACCCGCACCTGTCGCGATGACGCCGAACTCTGGGTGGCTATGGACCTGGGCGCTGTCGATCGAGGCCTCATCCAAGCACAAGGCCGCAGCGTGGAACTACATAAGCTGGGCGACGTCAAAGCAGTACATCGAGTACGCGGGCCAGCAGCTTGGATGGGCACGGGTGCCGCCGGGAAGCCGCTATTCGACCTACTCCAACGCCAATTACAAGCAGGCTGCTAAAAGCTTCGCCGCAGCGACACTCAACGAGATCAACAGCGTCAACGTCAAGCAGCCGGGCGTGCGCCCGCAGCCTTATCCGGGCGTGCAATATATCGGCATTCCCGAATTCGAGGATCTTGGCACCAAGGTCTCTCAGGAGATCACGGCGGCCATTGCCGGCAAGGAGACCGTGGCCCAGGCGTTGAGCAAGGCTCAGGGCTACGCCGCTCCGGTCGGGCAGGCCTACAAGTGAGTTCGTCGCCTAAGAGCCTGCTTGAGAACCCCGGTCCGGGGTTCTCAAGCAGGCTCTAAGAGGAAGTCATGGCAGTAGTCGCCGACCGTGCCGGTGACGCGGGCGTCCGATGGGCACAGGCCCGAGGCCGCAGACGCAACAGGCTTCGCCGGTTCCCTCTCTTGCCCGCGCTGGTGTTCACCATCGTGGTCACGCAGATCCCGTTCTTGCTGACCATCTATTACAGTCTGCAGTCCTACAACCTGTACCACCCGGACACGCGCCATTTCTCCGGGCTGCAGAATTACGCCGTCATCTTCAAGGACGCGATCTTTCGCGCGGCCCTGATCAATACGCTGCTCCTGACCGTCATTCCTGTGCTGCTATCGATGCTGATCGGTCTGCTCCTGGCGCTGCTGCTCGACCGCAAGGTCTTCGGCCGGGGCCTGTTGCGCACGCTGATCGTCAGCCCGTTTCTTGTCATGCCGGCCGCCGCCGCCCTGGTGTGGAAGTTCACGCTGCTCGATACGCAGTTCGGGCTGCTCAACTACGTGCTGAGCCCGTTCGGCGTTCACCATACAGATTGGATAAACAACTATCCCAAGGAAACAATCATTACGGTGCTCACCTGGCAGTGGACACCGTTCATGGTGCTCATCCTGCTGGCCGGGCTGCAGAGCCAGCCCGGCGATGTCCTTGAGGCAGCGAAGGTCGACGGCGCTGGAGCATGGCAGATCTTCCGGTCGATGACCCTGCCGCACCTTCGCCAGTACATGGAGCTCGGTATAGTCCTTGGCTCCATTTACGTCGTGCAGGCTTTCGACGCGATCTTCATGATCACATCTGGTGGCCCAGGCCAGCAGACCACGAACGTACCGTACTACCTCTACGAAGCGGCCTTCCGCGGCTTCGATATCGGGCGTGCATCAGCCATGGGAGTGGTCGTTGTCGCGGCCACCATCATCATTGCGACGTTCGCCCTACGCACGATCTCCGGACTGTTCAGCGAGCAGGGGATGGAGGGGCGGATGTGAGCGCTCCAACCTTGACGCGCCCGGTACGGCCGGAAGGCACGGGCGGGAGCGCGTCACGCAGACGGAGGATGCGCCGAAATATTAACAGTGGCCTGCTCAGTCTGCTCACTTGGCTCGTCGTCCTGCTTTTCTTCTTCCCGGTGGTTTGGATGGCGCTCACCGGCCTCAAACAGGAGTCCCAGGCGGCCACGACCCCACCACATTTCCTGTTCGGCCCGACCCTCACGCAATACCAGTCGGCCATCAGCAAGGCCGGCTCTTACCTGGCTCACTCCCTAACCATCACCCTGGTGTCCACGGTGTTGGTGCTCGCCCTCGCGCTGCCCGCCGCTTATGCACTTTCCATCGCGCCCGTTCGCAAGTGGCGGGATGTGCTTTTTTTCTTCATCTCAACGAAGATGCTGCCCATAGCGGGGGCAATCATCCCGATATACGTCATCGCACGGGATCTGCACTTGCTCGACACCCTCATCGTGCTGATCATCTTCTACACGTCGATGAACCTGCCCATCGCGGTGTGGATGCTCAGGTCGTTCCTGCTTGAGATCCCGATGGGGATCCTCGAGGCCTCCCACGTGGACGGTGCGTCGTTCCGCAGGCAGCTACGTTCGGTGATCATGCCGCTGATCGCTCCGGGGATTGCCGCCACGGCGCTGATTTGCTTCATCTTCGCCTGGAACGAGTTCTTCCTCGCGGTGAACCTGACGACCCAGAACGCCGCGACCGTCCCGGTCTATCTCGTGAGCTTCCAGACAGGCGAGGGCCAGTTCTGGGCACACCTCTGTGCCGGGGCCACGCTGGCCTGTTTGCCTGTGCTCATTGCCGGCTGGGCCGCGCAGGACAAGCTCGTGCGCGGGCTCACCATGGGAGCGGTCAAGTAAAGGAGGCTGGCCCAGAGCATGACCGTCAGGCACGCGTGAGGAAGGGAGAGGCAGTCAGCGTGAGAGCCGTCGTGATCAGCTCGCCCGGAGTCGTCCAGGTTTCGACCATCGACGACCCGGTACCCGGGCCGCGCGAGGTCGTCGTGGCCGTGTCGGCGTGCGGCCTGTGCGGGACAGACCTGCACATCCTCGAGGGCGAGTTCGCGCCATCGCTGCCCATAGTCCCAGGGCACGAGTTTGCCGGTGTCGTCGCTGCGGTCGGATCGGCGGTCGAAGAGCTTGCGGTTGGTGCGCGGGTCGCGGTGGACCCTTCCCTGTACTGTAACGAATGCCACTACTGTCGCATTGGGCGCAACAATCTGTGCGAGCGGTGGGCGGCGATCGGCGTGAGCGCCGCAGGCGGAGCCGCCGAATATGCGGTCGCCCCGGTTGCCAACTGCGTGCCCCTTCCCGATCACATCCGCCTGGTGGATGCCGCGCTTATCGAACCGCTCTCTTGCGCGGTTCGCGGATACGACGTGCTGATGTCCCAGCTCGGATCGCACATTCTTATCTACGGATCCGGAACCATGGGCCTGCTGATGCTCGAGCTGGCCAAGCGTTCGGGGGCCGCGTCAGTAGATGTCGTCGACCTCAACCCTGAGCGGCTCGCCACGGCCATGCTCCTCGGCTGTACGGCGACTGCCGACAGCGCAGACGAACTCGACCGCCCGCACGGCTGGGAGATCGTCATCGATGCGACCGGCAACCAGGCGGCCATCCAGGACGGCATCGGCCGAGTGCGGCCGGGCGGAACGTTCCTCCAGTTCGGCGTCTCGTCGTCGGCCGCACGAGTAACCATAGATCCGTATCGGATCTACAACCAAGAGATCACAATCACCGGCTCAATGGCGGTGCTGCACAGCTTCGAGCGCGCCGCCGAGCTCTTCGCCGCTGGCCTGCTCAACCCCGACATCCTCATCAGCCACCGCCTGCCACTTGAGCAGTACGCCGACGCCATCGAGATGTTCCGTACTGGTCACGGCCGTAAGACCCAGGTCCTGCCCAGCGATGGAGAGCTCCCCTGAAGATCGTCCCGACGCATTCTCAGCCGTAGTTCCAGCTAGCTATAATCAGGCGACGGTGAGGTCAAGACCGCCGACTTCGGCCAACAAATCCGGGCCGCGTTCCTCGGCGCGATCGACAAACGCTAGCGTCGCTTCGGTGCCGTTGAGCACCGCGGTCCGTGGACACAACCCGCCGTCGGCGAGGCCCTCCACCACACGTTCACGGAACCGCGCACTGCCGCACATCACCCCGCCGGACAGCCCTACGGCGGGGAAGCTGCCGAGCCCAAGCAGGGACACCGCGAGCAGCGCCGCCTGGCTCAGCGCCTCGGCCTCGGTTCCCACTATCGCCGTGGCCACCGCGTCCCCCTCCTCGTCGGCCGCGAGGACCTCCGCGGCGAACCTCGCGACCTCGAACCGGGCCCGCTCGAGCTCGGCCAGCCAGCGGCCGAGCGCCGGCGTCGAACGCCCATAGAACGCCTCCGCCCTGGCCAGCAGGGTGGTCGCCGGGCCCAGGCCATCGACTGCCCTCGTCCCGGCACGCAGGCCCTCCCGGGCCAGGCTATAGGCACTTCCCTGATCGCTGAGGATGTGCTCGTGGCCGCCCAGCTTCAGGAGTCGGCCGGATCGACCGCGGCCGATCACGGCACTGCCGGTGCCGCTGTTGATGATCACTCCGCACCCCGCCACGTGATCGGACCAGAGGAGCGGCACCACATCGTTAACCAGGAGGACCCGTCCAGTGCACCCCGATCCGGCAATGACGCGCACCAGCGGCGCGGGTGGTGGCGCCTCCGCAGCCACCGGGTACGAAGACGAAGCAATACATCCTCGCATCGCAGCGGCACCCGCCAGTTCGGCTCGAACTCCCCCAAGGATGTGGCGAAGGTGCTGGATGGCTCGCCCCTGACCCACCGTGGCGATTGCGCACGAGGGCTCTTCCCACGTCCGCTCGCTGCCGTCGGCCCGGCGGGTACGCACCAAGGTGTGCGAACCACCCGCATCCAGGCCATATGCTGGCCTAGCGGAGGTCGTCATGGGGACACCCTATGACTGCGGACGAGCGTCCTCCCTGCTCATTGTTTCGCAGGCAGGTCACCGCAAGTAGAAGGTCCGTTGGCGCGAAGTACGACGATCCTGTCGAAAGAGCACGCCCTACCAGGTAACTGTTCCGGGTGACCGGCACGTCCACCCCCTAAACGCCGCCGCGGTACCCGCGAGCAGCGAGCACCGCTCCTAGATGCCAGGACGCTCGGCACTGGCGTGCTCTGCCGCAACGCGAGCATCGGCCGTTTGACAGACATTTAGCCTGATGGCTAATATTTCTGCCGTGAACGAATCCGTTTCATCCGTCGCGTACTACCGGGTCAAGCCGGGCAATATGGACGCGTTCCTCGATGTGATCGATCGGCACACGGCAACGATGCGAGACCTCGACCTCATCACCGTGCGTGAGGTCGAGATATTCGTCGGTGAAGAGCGCGCCACCAAAGGCCCGCTGGTCATCGAGATCTTCGACTGGGCGGACGCCAGCGCGTCTGCCCGGGCGCACACCCACCCTCGGGTCAGCGAGGTCTGGGAGGCGATGGGTCCGCTCTGCGAAGAGCGCGCCGGGCGGCCTCCGTTCGAATTCGCGAACCTCCGCCGACTCGATCACGGGTGAGCCCGGAAAAGGACCACTCAAAGCGTCAGCGTGGGCTCCGCGAGCTCGATGAGATCGACTCGGTGTTCGCGGCGCTCGCCCATCACACCCGTCGCCACATACTCCAGGTGCTCGCGGCCCGAGGTGGGGAGCTGACTGCCGGGGACCTGAGCGCACGGTTCTCGCATTCGTGGCCGACCACGACCCGTCATCTGGGCGTCCTGCTCGACGCTGGCCTGGTAACGGCCGAGCCGGTGGGGAGAGAGCGCCATTACCGTATCGCGCAACAGCACCTCGGCGACATGCTAGCGCTATGGCTCGGGAGTGTGGGCTTCGGCCTGCACTCACTGGAGGCCGACCCGGTGCACGGGGCGGATCCGCTGAGGCAACACCGGCATCGGGGCACCTCATGGGCGCCCTGATTCCTCGTGCGAACTACGCCGCGCTCTACCACTGCACATACCTCAACCAGGCGGCCCTCGGGTTGGTTCCGACCCAGGCCGTCGACGCCATGGTCGCGTTCCTGCGGGACGTGGCCCAGCACGGGAACCTTCGGCTCTCCGATGATCAGGAGGCTCGAATCCTCGATGATCTTCGAGTGGCGGCCGCCGAGTTCCTCGATGCGCCAGAGATCTCGATCGCCATCACCGCGGGCGCGAGCGAGGCGCTGGGCCAGGTCGCTGCGGCGCTGGGATCGCTGGACGGCTCGGTGGTACTGGTCTCGTCCGACTTCCCGAGCGTGACCTATCCGTGGCTCGCGGAACGCGAACGCCTGGGCACTCCCATCGCCTGGGTCGACGACAGGCCGGAAACGGACCTCACCGAAGAACTCGTCCGCGCCATCGACGAGAGCACCAAGGCGGTCTGCTTCAGCGCCGTGCAGTTCGGTACGGGAAGCTCCGTCCACGTCGCTGCCGTAACGGCCAGGGCCAAGGACGTCGGCTGTCGCGTCATCGTCGATGCCACGCAGTTGGCGGGCGCTGGTCCTGTCAGCGTGCGCCACTGGTCGGCGGACGCTGTCGTGTGCAGCGGATACAAGTGGTTGTCCTCGCACGGCGGTGTGGCGCTCCTCGCGCTGTCTCCAGACCTCCTCTCGGTGACCCCGCGACTCGTCGGATGGAAGGGCACCGCGGAGCCGTTCGCCTTCGAGCCCACGACACTGCCACTCGCTCCAGGCGCTCGACGGTTCGAGATGTCGACCATCGCCTACTCCTCGGCTGTCGGGTTGCTGACGTCGATCCGCCTGCTCCGCACCGCCGGGGCCGGGCCCATCGCGCGTCACGCTCGCCGACTGGCGACCGAATTGATCGACCGCGTTGAACCCCTTGGATGGGCGCCCTTCCGCTCACTCTCCGATCCGTCCTCATGCGATCACATCGTCGCGTTGCGGCACGCCCTCGCCGATGTCCCGCGCGTACAAGGCGCCCTCGCCACGGAGCGCGGGATAATCTGCAGCAGCCGGGGCGGCAATCTCCGCGTGTCATCTCTACAACGACGAGAGCGACGTGGACGCGCTGGTCGATGCCCTCGCGACCCTCACCGTCGACTCGACCGGCTGATCTCCCCCCACGGGATCGTTGGCCCCGGCCTAGCTGGTCGTGGGCCTGCGTTGTATCTGTGGCTCGTTCCTTTGTGGTGCCGGGAAGCGCAGCCGTTCAGGATCAAACTCGCCGACCCTCATCGTCGACCTTATCCACGGTGCCCCAGCCCAGGCCCAGCAGTTCGTCACGCCGACTCCGGCGTTGGACTCCGACGTGGATGTTGTGATACCCGCCGGGACGGTCAGGGCTGGGACCGCAGGAACTTCCAGGGAGGTCGCAGGCTTCAATTCGGATCCGCACACCTTCATTATGTGTCTGCGCGGCGCACAGAATGTGTCTGCGCGGCGCACAGATCGTTTGCCTGACAGCGGCGAGCCGGGCATTGGAGCCCGCGCATCGTATGCGCGGCCGGGCAGGAGGTGGCGGTCATTTGACGGTGCCGCCGACCTCGTCCTAGAGGACGATAGGAGCGAAACACGCACGCTGGAGGCTGCACTGCGCCGGGTAGGCCGACGCTGTGATGTGCTGCTCGGCCCTTACTCGACGCAGCTAACGAGAGTTGTGGACGAGTCGCCGCCGATGCTGGTTGGTTGCTATGGAACCATGGCGGGTCAGGTGACGGCGTAGAGGCCGCGTACCCTGGCCATGTCGTATCGGTACTGACGCCGACGAGCCGCTATTCAGAGCCGTTTCTGCTGCGCTTGGCTAACGACATTATGAGCGCGCCGCTCTGGATTGCTCACGGTAAGGGTAGCTTCGGCCGGCAGGTCGCGGCTGGCGCCGAAGCGACAGCCCTGCGACTTGGCGTGAAATCTGTCCGAATAGGTCTAGGCGAAAGCCTGCCGTCATTTGATCCGCGTACGAGGTGGGATCTATTCTCCGCGGGATTGTTTGAGGAAGATGTCCAGACAGTCACACGCGCTATGGACCTCCCATGCCCGCCACAGGCGCTGTGTGCCGTAGCGGCGGGCGTGCGGGACTTCAGCAAGGCCACGGGGAACGTTGAGGGGATTTTCGGAGTCGGGCAATGGTTTCCCGGCTACGAGCACACGGCGCGGCTAGCCTCGATGATTCACGGTGAGCGGTCGCTGCCCAGGGATGGCTGCCGTGCCGGTTAGTGGATCTTGATTTTAGGGCCGGGGTATGACAGTGGCCCGGCTGGCGGGCCGGGTGGCCGGGGTTCCACGGGCCCCGGGGTTCCTTCCTTGATCGCAGGGACGGTTTGCTGCTGGTCAAGGGGCCTGTGGCAGGGCGCTGATCCGGTCCCAGGCGGTGATGATGTCAGCGGCCCAGGGCCATGTTGCCTGGATGTTGAGACGGCGCCGGCGGCTGCCTCGGGTCAGCCGGGCGGCGGCGTGCAAGATGCGTCCTGTTAACCGAACTAGCGGGGTGGGTTCCCCAGTTCACGTGACTGGTCGTCGCCAGCGGCTCTAGCCTCCAGGCCCGTGATCGAAGTTGATGGGCCGCTGGGTCTGGCTGGCTTGGTGGTGCCGCTGGTGGGCGCGGTGGACGCGACGGGAGATCCGTTCGAGCCGTATCGGCTGGTGGATGCCGAGGGTGAGCCGGTCTTGCCGGTGACGGCATTCCTCGCCGATTTGCAGGCGTGCGGGCGGGCGGTGGCGACGCAGCGGTCGTACTCGATGGCGCTGTTGCGGTGGCTCCGGTTTCTGTGGGCCGTTGAGGTGCCCTGGGAGCACGCGACGCGTGTGGAGGCACGCGACTTCATCCGGTGGGTGCAGGTCGCTGGGAAGCCCGCCCGTCGGCACTGGCGTGGTGATGATGACGCGGCCGAGGTTCGGCCTGGCATGCCGGTGCCGAACCGGGTGACGGGCAAGTCGCCGCCGGGGCCGCAGTACGCCACGGCGACGGTCGTGCACAGCGAGACGGTGGTGCGGACGTTTTACGACTTTCATCTGCAGGCCGGGACGGGGCCGCTGGTGAACCCGTTCCCGCTGGCCAGGGTCGGCCGGGCGCATGCCCATCACAATCCGATGGACCCATTCGGGGGGCAGCGGGCGGGATTGTTCCGGCCGCGGCTGGCTCAGCGGATTCCGCGGCAGATTCCGGATGGCAAGTTCGATGAGCTGTTTGCCGCATTGGGCTCGCACAGGGATCGGGCGCTGTTGGCGTTTTGGATATGTACCGGGGCACGCGCATCTGAGCTGCTAGGCGTGCTGGTCGAGGGAATCGACCCGGGCCAGCAACTGGTCACGGTGATCCGTAAGGGATCCCGGGCGGTGCAGCAACTGCCGGCCTCGCCTGATGCGTTCGTGTGGCTGCGGCTCTACCAGCAGCAGATGCATGGCCTGGTTCCGGCTGGTCCCGTCGATCCGGTGTGGTGGACGCTGCGCCGGCCGTTCCGCGCCCTGACCTACCACGCGGCCCGCGCGATGTTCGGCCGGGCCAACGCCGTGCTCGGAGCGAACTGGACCTTGCATGACCTGCGGCATTCGGCGTCCTATCGGCTGGCCAGGGACCCGCAGGTGCCACTCGCCGATGTCCAGTGGATCTTGGGTCACGCGCATTTGTCTACGACGGAGCTGTATCTCAACACCACGCCGCAGGACGCCATCCGCGATGTGCTGGCCCACCATCAACGCCGCGCCGAGTCGAAGGAGACGATGGCATCGCGGCCAGCCCGGGCCTCGTTGCACTATCGGCCTGAGGCCCTGGACGCTTTGTTCGGAGATCAGCGGTGAACGCCGCGGAACTCACCGTCACCCTGGCGCCAGACCCGGGGGCGTCCCGGTGCGAGCACGTCGCCTGACCGCCGAGGCTGCCGCGCTGTGGCAGAAGTTCCCGCCCCGCCTCCTGGCCGCCAGCTGGCCGGCCACCGAGCACGGCCGCGGCACGGTGGTGTCTCAGGCGATGGCGCGACCCTACGCCGCCGAGGAAAACGACCAGTCCCGCTATTTCCGGCGGCTGGGGGTGATCCGGATGCTGGACTGGCTGGAGGCGCAGTCTGGCTCCACCTGGCAGGACCGGTGGCGCGCCGGCTGCCAGGCCACCGCGAATCAGGACTGGCGGGACACCGCTGAGCGGTGGCTCAAGGACACCGGCCGGATCGCGCCCGGCAACCGAACCGTATGGCGCAGCCTCGGTGGCGCCCTGGGGCTGCTGATCGGCTGCGATGTGATCCGGCCGGACCTGGGCTGGCTGCTGACCTCGGCAACACCGGCGCATCTAGCCGCCGATATGGCCCGCGTCCGGGACCCTGACGGGTTCGCCGCGTTGCAGAAGGTCGCCGGCCCGGCGTCTGTCAGTGTCACCTCCACCCGCCGGGCGATGCTCCAGATCGCTGTCATGATGTCCGTCAAGGGCGGCCCGGTCGGCGATATCACCGTCGGGGACTGCCTGGAACTGCTGGAAGCCCGGGCCCGCAGCAGGGGAGACGGGGACAACGGGGGGACCTGCTTCTACCAGCTGCTGCACGCGGCGGGCTTCTTCCCGGCGGGCACCCCGTTCAGAGTGGGGATGCTCGACCCGCGCGTCCACGGCCAGCAGACCGCCGGGCAGCTGATCGATCGCTATGACCTGGCCTGCCGCCCGATCCGGGACCTGCTGGTCGGCTACCTGAACGAACGCCGCCCCGGCATCGACTACGTGACCATGAGCGATCTGGCCTACCAACTGGGCTTGCTGTTCTGGAAAGACCTGGAAACCCATCACCCCGGCGTCGACTCGCTTGATCTGGAGCCGGATGTGGCGGTGGCGTGGAAGCAGCGGATGCAATACCGGACCGTCCAGACCGTGGCGCCCGACGGGGAGCGCACGCAGACCCAGGTGCCCCGCCTGTCAGTGGTAGATCACCTGACCAGGGTGCGGAGCTTCTACCTCGACATCGCCGAATGGGCCACCACCGACCCGTCCCGGTGGGCCCAGTGGGCGGTCCCCTGTCCGGTCCGCCCCAGCGAGCTCACTCACCGGCAAGCACTCAGGCGCCGCAAATCACGCACCGACCAGCGGACCCGCGAACGCCTGCCCGCCCTGCCCCGCCTGGTCGCCGCAGCGGAGAAGGAACGCGCCGACGCGGCCGGGCGCCTGGCCGCCGCAATAGCCACCGCGCCCGGTGAGGAGTTCACCGCCGGAGGCCAGACGCTCCGGCGCACCGTTCTGAAAGAGCCCAGCCCGAGAATCTGGGCTGAAGACTGCGACACCGGGAAACGCCGCGACCTGACCTCCGAAGAGGAACACGCATTCTGGGCGTGGGCCATCATCGAACTGCTCCGGCACTCCGGCATCCGCATCGAGGAACTGACAGAGCTTTCCCATCACAGCCTCATCCGATACCAGCTGCCCGACACCGCTGAGCTGATCCCGCTCCTGCACATCGCGCCATCAAAGACCGGCATCGAACGCATGCTGGTCATCTCCCCCGAACTCGTCGAGGTCCTCGCCGTCATCGTCGCCAGGATCCGCGACCACGACACCGGCACCATCCCTCTGGTCGCGTCCTACGATCCTCTCGAGTGCGTGTGGAACCCGCCGTCGCCGGTGCTGCTGCAACACCGCGTCGGAGTGGAGCACCGGCCATTCAGCCGCCACTACATCAAACGACGACTCGAGGCCACCGCGACGGCGGCCGGCCTCACAGTCAGCACCGGCGAGCCGCTCACCTTCACCCCCCACGACATGAGAAGGATCTTCACCACCGAGGCGCTGCAAAACGGCCTGCCACCGCACATCTGCCAGTTGATCTTGGGCCACAAGAACCTCAACACCACCATGGGCTACAACACGGTCTACCCCGAGAAGGTAATTACCGGTCACCGGGCGTTCCTGGCGCGCCGCCGCCAGCTACGCCCGGCCGAGGAATACCGCACGCCCACCGAAGCCGAATGGGAGGAGTTCCTTGGCCATTTCGAACGCCGCAAGGTCGCCCTCGGTGACTGCGGCCGCGCCTACGGGACCCGTTGCATCCACGAGATGGCCTGCGAACGATGCTCCCTGCTCCGGATCGACCCCGCCCAGCGGCCCCGCTTGATCCTCATCCGCGACAGCCTGACCGCGCGGGTCGCCGAAGCCCGGGAACAGGGCTGGCTCGGCGAGCTCGAAGGACTTCAAGTCTCCCTCACCACGGTCAGGCAGAAACTCCAGGCACTGGACGCCCGCACCGCCCGCCAGCCCGCCGTGACCGACCTCGGCATGCCGGCCTTCACCGCATCGCCGGCCGTGCCCCCGCGACCCTGGCCGCCCGGCAAGGACGAACCCCATGACCCGTGACCTGGCATCTCAGCATCGGCTCGCGGAATCCCTGCGTGCCTGCGCCCGCGGCATCTACCCGGACGAGGCCGCCATCGAACTGCTCATCTGCCACGACACATTCCTGCGCCGCGGCGACTTCACCAGGCACATCACCACAGGCGAGCATGACCATCGCGGCAACGGGGCCGGGCACGCCGCAATCGACTGGGCAGCCGCCGCCACCGCCCTCGACGCCGGCGCCCTGCCCTGCTCCGGCGGGGAACGGAGGATCCTGCGCCTCGCAGCCAGCCTGGCCGCCGGACTGCCGGCCGATCTCCGCGACATCTTCACCGGCCTCGACGACCGAAATCTCACGCTTGCGATCAGCGCCTTCATGCACGCCTCAGGCCAGCGCCCACCCCACCTCGAACCATGATCGTTCTTAGTTCAGAGAAGGTACCGAAGGGTCTTCGGCTCAGCGCGGGCGAGGCTGCCGTCCAGGGCGAGCAGCTTGAGCCAGGCCAGCAGGGTCGCGGCGGTCAAGGCAGCGGCCTGCCACGCCTTGTTCATCGCCAGCGAGGTGGAGGGGAACTTGCCGATCCCGCATTCTTTGCCGGTGCGGATGGCGTCTTCGACCCTGGCATGCACCCGGTGAGCGGCGTCAATGTAGGCGGCCTGGCCCTGCCAGCCCCTGGTGCTGGCGGGCCGGTTGGTGACCCAGAGCGTGTATCTCCAGCCGTCTTCGGCCTCGAACAGGGTGAGCTGGGCGCCCGGATGCGGGCGCTCGCGGCGGGTGAAGATCCGCATCTTCTCGGGCCACCCTTCGAGCCGGTCCCCGGCTGGGCCTTCGCGCAGCAGGCCGGTCAGCTCGGTGACGTGCGCTTCTTCGATCCAGCACCGGCGGTGCCCGCAGCCCAGGTCGCCGCAGGCGCCCCCGGCGCGGCGCTCGCGGACCTCGCCGCGCTCATCCACCGCGATCTGCCACGCCTGGGCCGGAACGGCCGTGATCGCGGCCTTCTCCCGCCCGCCCAGCTCCCAGCCCACCGAGTAGATCAGCTGATAGCCGGGCCGGGCGGCGAGGGCATCTAGCCGGGCGATCAGGTCGTGGCTGGCGCCCGCCCCGTCGCAGGTGACCATCAGCCGCCGCCGCAACGCCGGCGGCAGCGCCGCGATCGCAGCGTCCAGCACCGCCAGGTGATCAGCGGCGGTGTTGCTGCCGGCCGAGCCGGGGCGCAGCACCCCGGCCAGCGGCTCGGCCGTGTTGTCACAGTAGGCCAGCAGCGGGTGCAGGCCGAACCCCTTGAAGTTCGGCTCGGCACCTTCCTTGTCCGAGTGGCAGGCCACCACGCTGGCATCCAGCCGGATACAGGTCACGCCCTCCAGCATCTTGCCCGCAACGCGGATGCCGGGGAAGGCGCCGTGCCGGGCAGCCGCTGCGGCCCACGCCCGGCGCCGGGCGGCGGTCACCGCGGCGGTGAGCTTGCCCAGCGCCCGCTCCCCACCACGGGCAATCTCATCCAGCATGCGCCACGCCGTGGGCACCGAGGCGACCAGCCCGAACAGATCCTCCTGGTCACCAATCACCCGGAAGTCACTGATCACCCCGGCGCCGTCAGCGATCGCGCACGCCAAATCCGCCAGCACCCGGCCCCGGTCATGCACCAGCAGCCGGTCTGACACCAGCGCCTTCGACAGCCCTGCGGTAAGGCCAACGTTGTCCGCCAGCGCCCTAATCAGCGCTACCCCTGCATGCGACACGATTCCCGTGCCATCCGCAGTGACTTTCAGGCCCTTCAGCCAGCCGGTAGTGTTCACCTATCAAGTGCTCCATGATCTGGGCAGATACGGATCTCAGCAACCCTTATCGTCCCAGGTCAGGAGCACTTTTCATGGCTGCCGCACCGGTCAGCTCACACGGCGGCGTGAATTCTCAGGG
>WNGB01001627.1_pt1 | contig 40772 bp, 32 predicted proteins | sample 5400681 | NCBI WGS metagenome assembly WNGB01 (sample SAMN13153367, study PRJNA577476) | soil metagenome | isolation source: 115 cm soil or saprolite under grassland replicate 2 | place: USA:California | collected 2016-06-15 | reverse complement strand
CTGCCCGACAAGAATCACCCCTGCCCTCTGCCCGACACGAATCAGGTGTTAGGGAATATCAATCCACCTGTCCCAGCGGTGCCGTCGCAGTTCGTCCATGAGAGGCCTGTCGAGGCGCCGGCCATCGCTGGCGGCGAGGTTCTGCTCGACGTGCCGCAGCTTGCGCATACCCGGGATGACCGCGCTCACCGTCGGACACTGAAGGATGTGCCGTAGCGCGAGCTCCGGCATGGTCATGCCCTTCGGGACGGCAGGGCGCAGCTTCGCCACGCGGTCGAGCGTGTTGCGCAGATTCTCCGGCTGGAAGTAGATGTTGCGGAAGTCTCCTTCGGGCCATCTGGTGTCAGGCGTCAGCGTGTCGGTCAGGCTGCCTTCGTCGAATGGCACGCGCGCGATCACCGCGATGTTGCGCCGCTGGCATTCCGGGAAGAGCTCGTCTTCGGGGGCCTGGTCGAAGACGTTGTAAACGACCTGCACCGAGTCGATCAGATCCGTGGCGAGCGCCTTGAGCACGTTCGCTGGCTGCCAGCGATTGATGCTGATCCCGATCGCGCGCACGAGCCCTTCACGTTTCAGGTCGGACACCATGCGCTGCCATTCGTCGTCTTCGGCCCAGGCGTCGGTCCATACGTGGAACTGCTGCAGATCCACCGCCGGCACGTCGATATTGCGCAGGCTCGTCTCGGTATATTCGCGGATGTAGTCGGCAGGGAAGACGTCACGGAGCGGGTACTCCGCGCGCGCCGGCCATTTCCGGTTCTTCGGCGGGATCTTCGTCGCGGTGTAAAGCCGCTTGCCCGGATGCCGTTTCAGCAGCTGCCCGAGCAGCTGCTCGCTCCGCCCCTCGCCGTACGCCCACGCGGTGTCGAAGAAGTTGCACCCGAGCTCCACCGCGCGGTCCAGCGATCGTCCCGACTCTTCGTCGTCCGATCCGGTCCACCCGGCCATGCCCCACATGCCGTAGCCGATCTCGGAGACCTTCCATCCCGTCCGTCCGAACGTCCGATACTGCATCCGCCGATCATAGCCGTTTCGCGCTTCATGATTCCTTAAGTGGACCGCATTTGACAACTACTACGTTTCGCGTAATACTCCGCAGAACGTATTACGCAGGACGTAGTAGATGGCGAGACAAGACGACGACCTGGATGACTTCGGGCGGTTTGCGGAGCCGGCGTTGATGATTCTCATCAGCCTTGCCGACGGGCCGAAGCACGGGTACGCGATGACGGACGACATCGAGCAGGTCGCGGGTGTGCGCTTCGGTCCGGGGACGCTCTACGGCGCGATTACGCGCCTCGAGGGCCGCGGCTTGATCCAGCGGCTCGAGAGCGACGATCGTCGCAATCCGTATCGACTGACGGCGCTGGGGGAGCGAGCCCTGCGCGCGCGGCTCACCAGTCTTCAGGCCATTACACGCGTCGGACAGCGGAGGCTCGCCAGCGCATGACGTTCCTGCTGCGCCTCTATCCGTCCGCATGGCGGCGCCGCTACGGCGGCGAAGTGCGCGAGATGCTTGCCGGGCGCCGCTTCTCGCTACGAATCGCCGTCGATCTGATCGCCGGTGCCATCGACACGTGGCTGCACCCTTCCGTCACGCTTGCCGCCGCCGCCGCTGCGGCCCGTCCCACTCCAGAGGAGCAAACCATGTTGAGCAGACTTCTCCGATTCGACTGCGCGGGCCTGTACGGCCCCGGCGTTACCAGGGCGGACCAATGGAAGGCGAGCATCTCGGTCGTCGTCATGACGGTCGTACTCACTATCGCGTGGTGGGGGCTGCATCTGCGGCTTCATGACGATCCGCGCATGGATTCGCTGTCGTTGATGCCGTTCGTCTTCGCGCTGTTCTACTCGATGCGCTACACGTATTTGAAAGGGCGCCCCGCGATTGTCCAGGCGGTGTTCATCGGCGGGCTGACGCTGCTCGTAGCCGCGGTGGTGCTCGCGGTGGGCTGGGCGACCACGACGCTCTAAGACCTGACCCCACGGCTGGGGCGATTTACAGACCTGACCCCCGGGTAGGGCGATTTACAGACCTGACCCCGGGGCCGGGACGCCCGGGGTCAGCAGACCGTGGCGCTCGAGGCGGCGGTAGAGCGTGCGGCGGCTGATGCCGAGACGACGGGCGGCGGCGACCTTGTTGCCGCGTTCGGCACGCAGAACCTCGATGATGTGGTCGCGCTCCACAGTCTCGAGGTCTGCGCCCGAATCGCGTGTCGCAGCCGCGGGCGGCGGAGCAGCCTGGCTGGATTCGACCGGCATGCACCGCGCGATGTCCGCTTCCGACAGGCTGAAGCCTTCCGCCAGCATGCACGCGCGCTCGAGGACGTTTCGCAGCTCACGCACGTTGCCCGGCCACGACGCGTAGATCAACAGTCGCTCGGCCGCCGGACTGACGCGTTCGATGGGCTTCTCGAAACGATCCGCGAATTCGCGGACGAAGGCGGCGACGAGGTACGGGATATCTTCACGCCGCTCGCGGAGCGGCGGCACGTCCAACTCGACCAGGTTGAGCCGGTAGAAGAGGTCCCTGCGGAAGCTGCCGTTCTCTGATTCCCTGCGCAAGTCACGGTTGGTTGCGGCCACGACCCGGACGTCAACTTTCTTCGGCTGCAGCGAACCGACGCGCTGCACTTCGCCGGTTTCGAGCACGCGCAGCAGCTTCGCCTGCACCGCGGCCGGCAGCTCGCCGACTTCGTCGAGAAACAGCGTGCCGCCGTCCGCCGCCTCGAAGAGACCCGCCTTGTGTTCCGTCGCCCCCGTGAACGCACCGCGCGCATGTCCGAACAGCTCACTTTCGAAGAGCGTTTCCACGACAGCGGAACAGTTGATGGTCACGAACTTCTTATTCTTCCGCGGCCCGTACTGGTGAATCGCCCGCGCTATTCCTTCCTTGCCTGCACCCGTCTCGCCGGTGACGAGCGCCGTCCGCGCGTGCGGCGCGATCCGCTTGACCAGGCCGAACAGCTCCTGCATCACCGCGCTTCGGCCGATCATGCCGCACAGTTCGAGGCGATGCGCGGTCGCGTTGTCTGCCTCGAGAAGCTCCGCGCGCCTCCGCGCCTCTTCTTCGACGCCGGTCAGCAGCTGCCGGAGGCGCTCGAAATCGAGCGGCTTCGTGAGGTAATCGAGCGCGCCGAGCTTGACCGCTTCAATCGCGGTGTCGACCGACGCGTGCGCGGTCATCAGGATCACGCCGCACTGCGGCTGTGCCTGGCGGATCGCGCGCAGCACGTCGAGTCCGCCGATTTCCGGCATGCGCAGATCGACGAGCGCGACGTCGGCACGGTCGGACGGCAGGCGCTGCAGCGCTTCGCTCGCGCTCGAACAGAGGATCGTCCGGAAGCCCGTCGTCCGCACGGCACGTTCGACGAGCGAGAGCATCCCAGGCTCGTCGTCCACGACCATCAGAACGGGCTCCGATGAACTCATGCGCGCGGCTCCGCGTTCTGCGAGACGAGTGCCACGGCGGCCGCAGCCGCTTTCTTCATTTCCTCGAAGTCTGCTTTGCGCGGATCTCCGGCTTCCACCTCGTCGAGGAGCAATTCGACATATCCAAGAATGATCGCGAGATAGTTCTTGAGGGCATGCTCGGCGTCCGGCGTAAGATTTAACGCCATCACGGCTCCTGTTGCCCCGGGCGACGATTCGCGACCAGACGCTCGACCTGTGCGGCGAGGTCCTTCAAAAGGAAATCGTCCGCGCCTGCATCGATGCCGCGCAGTCGTTCTTCGCGTCCGCGCAGCGAGGTGATCAGGACGACGGGAATCAGCCGCGTCGCCGGATTGCCTTTGATGTCGCGGCACAGCTGAAGGCCGTCGCATCTCGGCATCACCAGATCAGTGAGGACGATGTCCGGGAGGTCTTCCTCCATGCGCTGCATGGCCTCGACGCCGTCACACGCGGTGGCGACCGAATAGCCATCGCGCACGAGCAATCGACGCAGCAGTGCCACGTTGGCGGGCCCGTCATCCACGATGAGCACACGTGCCACGTCGGAGCGAACGATGATCTCGGAAACCGATGTGGAAATGACGATGGTCCCCAGGCGCGCTGGGGGGATCGCGCGCGCCATTTATAGCTGTGTTCATCCTACCCATGCGTACCGCTTTTGGGTATCGGTGTTTGTCTTACAAAAACAAATGGTAGAGCTCTGTTGAGTTGTCGCGAGCCGGTGTTCGTCTGACACGTCAAAAATGTCCGCAAAACTGTGGCAGGCGAAAGAAAATGATGTTCTTGGATCGCCTGCGTGAATTCGCGGCGCGCGCGGAAGAAGCGCGCGAAGAGGAGCGCCGCCATCTGGCGCGCACGCTCCACGACGAACTGGGCCAGATCTTCTCGAGCATCAGGCTGGAGCTGGGCGCGGCGATTGCCGCATTCCGCGACACGCCCGATCCGCGGATGCGACCCGTGGTGGATCGGCTCCAGGCCGCCGCGGGCCTGACCGACATCGCGGTTGCCTCCCTGCGGAAGCTGACGACGTCTCTCCGGCCGCCGATTCTCGATCATCTCGGCCTGCTGCCCGCCATCCGCTGGGAGGCATCCATCTTCAGCAAGCGGACCGGCATTCGTTGTCACGTCCGCGCGCGTCCCGCCTCGATGGCGTTTGACGACGCCCAGATTACGGCGCTTTACCGGATCCTGGTCGCGGCCCTCGACAACGTCGCGAAGCACGCGGGCGCCGGGACCGTGTGGGTTCATCTCACGCGCCAGCGCGGGACGACCGTGATGGAAATTCGCGACAACGGCCGCGGGATTACCGACGCGCAGATCGGCAGCCGCGGGACGCTCGGCTTGATCAGCATGCGCGAACGCGCGGTCGCGATCGGCGGCGAGCTGCGCGTGATGCGTGGACGGCGGAGCGGTACTCGACTGCAGGTGATCCTGCCGCATGGGGAGGTGAAGAGTGCATAGCGTCCTGCTCGTGGACGATCACCCCGTGGTCCGGCATGGCATCGGGCGCGTGCTCACGACCGCGATACCGGATCTGCAGCTGGACGAGGCCGAGGATGGCCGATCCGCGGTCGAACGCCTGCGCGCCGCATCGTTCGATCTCGTTCTCCTCGATCTCACGCTTCCTGGCGACAGCGGTCTGACCCTGCTGCGGAAACTCCGCCGCGAGTTCGCTTCAACTCCGATCATGGTCGTCAGCATGCACCCCGTCGATCAGTTCGCGCAGCGCGCGCTGCAGGCGGGGGCCGTCGGCTACGTCGCGAAGGACAGCGATCCGGAGGAGCTTGTTGAAGCGGTCCGCACGGTGCTCGCCGGCGGGCGGCACGTGCCCGCGGAGGTGCAGGAAGCGGCGCGGCTCGAAGTGGATCCGCCGCCGCACGATCTCCTGTCGGATCGCGAGTACCAAGTGCTGCGGATGATCGGCGCGGGGCGCACGGTATCGCAGATCAGCACCGAGCTCGGATTGAGTGTCAAGACCGTGAGCACTTACCGGGCCCGCATTCTCGAAAAGCTGCAACTGCGGACCAGCGCCGAATTGATCCACTACGCGGTGATCAACAAGCTGGTCTCGTAACCGCTACTCCCGTGCGAGCGCCTCGATCGGTGAGATTCGGGCAGCACGTCGGGCGGGCAGGAGGCACGCCGCAAGGCAGACGATCGACAGGATCGCCGTCGTAATTGCGAAGCCGGGGATTGACGCTGGCGGCACGCCGAAGAGCAGCCCTCGCATCCCCCTGCCGGCCACCCATGCACCAGCGATCCCAACGGCCGTCCCGGTTGCCAGGATCCGGATCGCAATCGCGACGAACTGTCTCCGTATCTCTTCGGGACGCGCGCCGAGCGCAACGCGAATGCCGATCTCGCGGCGGCGCCCAGAGACGGCGTAGCTCAGGACGCCGTATGTGCCAATCGCAGCGAGCAACAACGCGATCGTGGAGAACACCGCTGCAAAAAGCGCCGGCGACCGCCGCGTGACGAGACTGTCGGCGACGCGTGTGTCCATCGTCCGCAGATTGTTCACCGGCAGTTCCGGATCGATGCCGCGCACGATCCGTCGCAGGTCGGATTGCACGCTCTCAGCGGAGAGGGTCGCGCGAGTCACGACGAACACCGCGCTATCGAAACGTTCGCTGTAGGGGTAATACACCGCGCCGACACGATCGCTTTCCGACAGGCTCGCCTGCCTGACCGATCCAACGACGCCGACGATCGTGTAGGCGTCGCCCGGATCACCTTCGCGAGATCCCGCAAAGAGACGGTGGCCGATTGCGCCACCCTGCGGCCAGTATCGCTGCACGAAGTCCTCGTCGACGACGCAGACTCGCGATCCGGGTCGCACGTCGGCCGGCGACAGGAATCGCCCCTCGCGAAGGGGAATGCCCATCGTGACGAAGTAATCGCCTGCGATTCCGTATGAGTACACGCCGCGCGGCGATTCTCCGCCGCGCGGCGGTTGTCCCAGGATCGTCGCGGCGCTTTTGATCGTATTGCCGCTGAGCGGCACGTTCGTCGAGACCCCCGCTGCCGCGACGCCAGGCGCGTGCTGCAACTCGGTCATCAAACGATCGATGAACGAGAGTCGCCGCAGTTCGCTGTCGTAGCGCGTCCAGGGCAGCGACACCTGTCCGCTCAGCACCTGTTCGGGCCTGAACCCCGGCGAAACGCTGGTCAACGCGCGAAGGCTCAAAGCGAGGAGCATCGATCCGGACAGCAGGACGAAGGACAGCGCGATTTGTGCGACAAGGAAGGCATGCCGCAGCCGTTGTGCGTGGCGGGTTGTCGTTCCTCCTCGCGTCTCCGAGCGCAGCGCATCTCCTGAATCAGCGCGGATGTGGTGCCACGCAATGGCGGCGCCGAGTCCCATCGCGACCGCGAGCGCGGCTCCCAGCGCGACGACGCCGGTGCGCGCGTCCATGGCGATGTGACTGCCGAGCGGCAGGCGAGATGCGCCCAGTGTGCCGATCAGATCGATCCCGGCTCGCGCGACCACCAGTCCTGCTGCCCCGCCGGCGACCCCGAGCAGCAGCGTCTCGGCCATCACCGCGCTGACGATGTGAGACGTGCGCGCGCCGATCGCGCGCCGGACCGCCAGTTCCTTCGCCCGGCTGCCCGCGCGGATGAAGAACAGGTTCGCAATGTTCGCGAGCCCGATGAGGAGAAGGACGGCCGCGCCCGCCTGCAGGAGAAGCAGCGCGGGGCGCACCGACGCGACGTGACTCGCGTGCAGCGGTACCACAACGGATCGAAAACCTGTCGCCGCGATCATCGCCGCCTCTGGATCGCCCACCGCGACCGCGCTATTGTGCGCATCGATTTGCGCCTGCGCGTCCGCGACGGTGACGCCTGGCGCCAGCCGGGCGATCATGTGCGACGAATTACCCGAGTGCCGCCACGCGGCCTCTCGGTCACCCGCGCGTGACGACAGCGGCAGGAAGAGACGCGCCTTCGACGAGAGAAAACTGAAACCCGCGGGCAGGACGCCAACAATCGTGTACGGGGCGCCGTTGATGCGCAGCGTCCGCCCCACGGCGCCAGGATTGCCGTCGAACAACTGGCGCCAGTACGGTTCGCTGAGGAGAACGACGTGGTCCGCCCCGATGGTGGCCTCTTCTTCGCGGAAGACCCGGCCGAGCATCGGGGTGACGCCGAGCGTCGCGAAGAAATCCGGCGTCACGCGCATCACGAAGTCGCGTTCCGTCGTGCCGGTCTCTCCCACGATCACGCCGTCATCACGGTACAGCGCGAGACTGCTGAACGCCGCGATGCGCCCGCGCCGTTCGTAATAGTTCGTAATCGACGCGCCGTCGTCCATCACGCCGGCCCTGGGATACCTGTTGAAAATCGTTACGAGCCGCCCGGCATCAGGAAAGGGAAGCGGCCGCAGCAGGATGGAATCGACGACCGCGAAGATCGTCAGGTTGGCCCCCATGCAGAGCGCGAGCGTTGCAACGGCGGTCGCGGTGAACGTGGGGGCCGCGGCCAGCCGCCGCGCTGCGTAGCGGAGATCGCTCAACTGGAACGCGGGACCGAGACGCAGCGAGCGAGCCGCGCCCGCACGACGTTCGCGCCATGCGGCCGAGGTCATTCCGATGATGGTGCGCGCCCACAGCTTGGGAATGGCACCGCGATTCGTGCTCGCTCTGGCGGCACGCCATTGATCGACGAAGAGGTCGCACATCGCGTCGCCGAATGCCTCGCGGAATTCGCGCGGGAACAGCGCGAGGAGAAGGCGGAAGAATGGAGGGGCGCTCATGACGTCCACCGGCGCGCCAGGTCGCGCGTGGCCGGCGCATTCACGAGGCTGCGGAGCCGCTCGAGCTCCGCGGCGAGCACGCGTCCGCCGAGCGGCGTCAGGCGGTAGTAGCGCCGGCGTTCATCGTTTGCATCCGGTGACCGCCGGCTGCCCGACTCTGCGACCAGGCCGTCGGCGAGCAGTCGTTTGATGACGCGATACAAGTTCCCCGGATCGAGCACGACGAGTCCGCCCGTTCTTTCGGCAATGGCCTGGACGAGCCCGTAACCGTGCCGCTCCTCGCCAGTAAGCGCGAGAAGCAATTCAAGGTCGATTGGCTTCAGCGGGAGGTGGTCCCGGACGTCGGTGTGCATATGGTTGTTTTAACCATACACCAAGGAGCGACAGTGGATCCACTCGGGCGCCGTTCAGGCGCACGGTCCAGTGCAAGTGCGGACCGGTCACGCGGCCGGTTGCGCCAACCTTGCCGACGATATCTCCGGCCGCAACCATCGCGCCGGGCGTCACGTCGATCTCCGAAAGGTGCGCCAGCAGCGAAAACAGTCCCTGTCCGTGATCGATGACGACGGTATTGCCGGTGAAGTAGCGCGAGCCTACAAGTACGATGCGGCCTCGGCTCGGAGCTTTCACCGGCCGGCCCGGCGGGCTCAGGAAGTCCGCGCCAGTGTGCTGCGAACGCGGCTCGCCGTTATAGACGCTGCGAGTACCGAAAGCGCTGTTGGCTCTGTCAGGAACAGGCCGGATGAACCCGTCGCTCCACAGCCGCTCGGTGGCAGATTTCTCCCAGATCTTTGCCAGCTCGCGGGCCTCCCTGTCGATCCGCTCGCGCGCTTCCGGTGGAGGGTTGACCAGATTGGGATCGACAGTGAGCCGCCGCGTCGGGAAAACGCGCCGGCGAACGGTGAATGGATAGGTCGCGCGCGCCCCCTCGCTGGAGACAGTGGCAGTGTAAGGGCCAGGTGCTGTCTCCAGGTCCACGCCGACCAGCACGCGCCACGTCCGCGCATCCTCCCGGTAGCCGGGCCAGCTGCGACCGAACGCGCGAACGACCGGCGTCGCAGGCTGCGCCGCTGCAATGGTCAGCAGAATCACGTCGCCGGGACGCACCGGAGCCGCCGGCCCGCTCACCGGCAGCGGCTGGACGCCGGAGAGCAGCGCGAGAAAGACGAGGACCATTGCGGCCACACCCGATCGTTATCTCTCGATTCTGACCCGCGCCATGCCGATCGCGAAGGTGTTCGCCGGCTTCGCCTCGAGCAGGCTTGTCCAGTCCGCCGCCTGTTCGAACCCTGTGTAGAAGACCGTGAACGTGCCGTCGCTCTCCTCGACGAGGCCGAGTGGCGTCCTGACCTCCGGCGACCATTTCCCGTGCGCCGGCTGCACCACGACCGCTTCTCCGGTCGACCACTCGACGCCATCGCGCGACCAAGTGAATCCGATCGCATCCGGATCCGTCGTCGTGTCGTACACGGCCGCGTAGGTGCCGTCCTTGAGCTTCTCTACGATCGGATTCTCGATGAAAGTCGGCTCGATGGGCAGGTTGGGCGCATGGCGGCGCACCCACGGTCCGGCAATCCGCCTGGCCGACGCAAGGCCGACGCGCCAGTGCTGGATAGGCACCGACTCGGTGTTCGCACTTCCGTAGAGCGCGAGCCACTGCTTGCCGACGCGATAGGGGAAGAACGAGTCCACGCCCTGCAGACCTTCCCACGGCTCCGATGCCGGACCTGGTTCCAGGATCACCGAGACATCGCGGTAGGGGCCGGCGATCCCGTCCATGCCTTTCGTGTCTGAGACCGCGCGCCAGATCCGGCCCTTTTCGTTCATGCGGAACTGCTGCGGCGTGTTCGGCTCGGCGTGATAGGCGACGTAGAACAGATTCCAGCGATTTTGGTCATCGTCGAATACCGGGAGCGGCGACCAGAAAGACGCCCGCGGATCCATTCCGGCAAATTCACCACTCGATTCGTACAGCGTCGACACGCGCGTCCAGTGCAGGCGATCGTCACTCCGCCAGTGGGCAAGCCGCATCTTCACCCAGATCGGGTCCGCGATCATTTCGGATGTAAAGAGGTGATACGTGCTCCGGACCTTGACGACGCGGCCGCCCTCGAATCCGTACTTGTTCCCCTCACTTCCCGGCGACCGGATTGTGAGCACCGGCTGCGGATAAGACTCGACCAGCACCAGCCTCGGCAGAGGTAGAGCAGGGAGCAGCGCCAGTAACAGCGCAGCCGCGAAGGCATATCTCATTCGATCTTCCTCTTGCCTTCCACGATCGTGACGTAGCGATCGATCGGCAGATCGGTGAACCGCTCGACGCGGCCGCTCGGCTGGGGCCACTTTATCTCCAGCCAATCCACTTTCGCGGCGGGTCCGATGCCCAGGACCTCGCGCATGTCGTGCGACGAAAGGTAACTGCCGCCGTTTGACTTGTAACGTGTTCGCTGCTTTCCGCCGGCCGACCAGGTGAGTGTTGCGCCAACTGCGTCCCGGTTGCAGGCCGTGCCCTGCAGGCGCACGCCGAGCCAGTGATTACCCTCGCCGGCGTTGTTCTTGAGCAGGACCGGCGCCCCACCGTTGTTTCCGATCAGCACGTCGATCCGCCCATCGTTGTCGTAATCGCCGAGGGCGAGACCACGGGCGGGAAACGACTTCTGGAAGGCCGGCCCGGCCTGACCGCTCACGTTCGACAGCTTCATGCCGTCGTGGTGGAAGAGCACCAGCGGCTCCTTGTAGCGCACCTGCTGCGAATAGTTCTCGATCATGTCGTCGGGATGACCGTTGGCCAGGAACAGATCCGTCAAACCGTCGTTGTCGTAATCGAAGAACTTCAATCCCCACCCGCTGAGCAGGCGCGTGGCCTGCGCCACACCATTAGGGCCGGCGATGTCGGTGAAGAACTCATTGCCGTCGTTCCTGTACAACGAGAACATCTCCTGGTCGACATTGGCGACGAAGAGGTCCTGTCGGCCATCGCCGTTCACGTCAGCAGCGTCGACGCCCATGCCGGACCGCGGTGTTCCGTTGACGCTAAAAACCAACTTCGGCGGCGAGCCCAATTTCTTCGAACTTCCCCTTGCCGCGATTCGCAAAGAGGAAGTTCTGCACGGTGTCGTTGGCCACGAACAGATCCATCTGCCCGTCGCCATTGATGTCCGTCGCGACGACGCCGAGACCCTTGCCGAGGGCGCGACGGATGTCGGTACTGGCACTCACTTCCGTGAAGGTGCCGTCTCCGTTGTTGTGATAGAGCAGGCTCGGTGTCGGCTTGAACACCCGCGGGATGCAGTAGAAGCGCTTCCCCAGCTTGTTGTCGCCGCAGAACACGTTGCTCGCGAGCGAGAACTCGACGAAGCTGCAGAGGAACAGATCGAGCTTTCCGTCGTTGTCGTAGTCGAACCACACGGCGCTCGTCGTCCATCCTGGCGACGCGATGCCGGCCTTCGTGGTCACGTCGGTGAACGTGCCATTGCCGTTGTTGCGGTACAGCGTGCAGCGTCCATAGGCGGTCACGACTATGTCGGGATACCCGTCGTTGTCATAGTCGCCGACCGCGCAGCCCATCCCGAACTGGTGCCCGCCGGCGACCCCTGCCTTGTCCGTAACGTCGGTAAACGTGCCGTCGCGGTTGTTCTTGTACAACGCGTTCTTCAGCGGTGTTTTCGGCTTGTAGAAATCCACTTCGCCGCTGTTGACCATGAAGATGTCGGTCCAGCCGTCGTTGTCGAAATCCAGAAACGCGACGCCGGGTCCCATCGTTTCCGGCAGGTAGCGGTTTGGCGACATCGCATTCTCGTGAACCCACGACAATCCGCTCGCTGACGGCGGGATCTCTTCGAACAGCGGCGGCGCCGCGAGCAGCCGGCGATCGAACGTGGTGAAGCCTGCGGCGGTGGAAAGACCTGCGAGTCCGAGGAGGCGGAGAAACTCTCGCCGCGAACTCATGAGGGAGCTGGGTCGAACGTTCATGGATGGTGCAATTGTATGGGGCCGCGGGCCGAATCGGCATGGTTGCCGTGTGCTAGCATCCGATCGATGCCCCGTTTTCCGCGGGCGGCAGGCTTGCGCGCCACTCGCTGGCCCGGCGTCGCGCTTTCCACGCTCCTGATCGTGTCAGTACTGCGGAGCATCTCGTCGTCGGCGCAGCCGGCGGCAGGGCAAGTCGCTCGCGCGGCGCAGGTCGACGACGCGCAGGTCCGCGTCACGTGCGGAGTATGCCATGCGCTGCCGCCGCCCGACATTCTCCCGCGGAGCGTCTGGCGCGACGAGTTCGTCCGGATGTACTTCATTCGTGAGAATCGTCTTCCGCCCGTCGGTCCGCCAGGAACGCTCAGCCGCGTGCAGCTACCCGCCGACATGGAAGCGGTGCTCCCGTATTATCTCAGCCGCGCGCCGGAGCATCTTCCCGCTCCTGAGCGCTGGCCCGATCCGCAGGAATCACCCGTCCGGTTCGTCCGCCACACGCTTTCGATGCCGGACATGCCGGGCACTCCGGCCGTTTCGAATCTGCATCTTGCAGACATGGACGGCGACAAGCAGCTGGACGTGGTCGGCTCCGACATGCGGCAGGGTGTGATCTTTACCGCTCACCCCGCCACGGCCGGCCCTCTTTCGGTAATCGCCAGTATTCCGCACCCTGCGCACGTCACGCTCGCCGACGTCGACAAGGACGGTCTCAAGGACCTGCTCGTCGGGGATCTTGGCACGTTCTTTCCGGAGGACCACCATCAGGGGGCGGTCATCTGGCTGCGCCGGCTCGCGAACGGCAAGTTCGGTTCCTTCTGGCTCGACGGATGGCCGCGCATCGCGAGCGTGGATGCGGCGGACTTCAACGGCGACGGTAAACCCGATATTGCGGTCGCCGCGTTTGGATGGCGCAAGACCGGTTCGGTCGCGATTCTCGAAAACAAGACGACCAACCCGGCCCAACCCTCATTCACGACTCACACCATCGATCCCCGTACCGGAAGCATCGACGTGATCCCGGTCGATCTGAATCGGGACGGTAAGATGGATTTCATCACGCTGCTCGCGCAGGAGCACGAGACCGTGATCGCCTACTTGAACAAGGGTGGTTTCGAGTTCGAGGCGAAGGTGATCTACTACGCACCGCACCCGAACTGGGGCTCCTCCGGCATTCAGGTGATCGATCTGGACGGCGATGGCGATCTCGACGTGATCCTCAGTCACGGCGACACGTTTGACGATGGCCTGGTGAAGCCGTATCACGGCATCCAGTGGCTGGAAAACACAGGCGGGTATCCATACGTGGATCACGCGCTCGCGCAGATGCCTGGCGTGTTGGCGTCCCGCGCGGCAGATTTGGACGGCGACGGCGACCTCGATATCGCCGCGTGCGCCTTGCTGGCCGGAGGGTCGGACCAGGACGAGGCGCTGCTGCCCGCACTGATCTGGCTCGAGCAGACCAGGCGGGGGACGTTCGTGCGCCATACCATTGAAATGGGCACGCCGCGCCACGCCACGCTCGACATCGGCGACATCGACGGCGACGGCGCGCCCGACATCGTCGTCGGCAATTTCTCGATCCGCGAGCCGATGTCGGGCTGGGTGGATGTCTGGATGAACCAGGCGAGGAAAGGAAAGCCGGCGGTCAAATAGGTTGCGGACGGCGCGGTATAAACTCGTGCCTCAGGGGGTTGATGCGGTGAAGCGTCTGCTCACTTTCGCGTTGTGCATTGCTCCGTGGCTCGTCGTCGGCAGGCCGGGTCTCCACGCGGCGTCGATCGATGAACAGGATGCCGGCAACCTGGTATATGCCGACTTCGAAAAGGTGGAGAACAACCGTCCGGTAAGCGCGCGCGGCGGGTTGATCCAGCTGTTCGGATACGAAGAGAGCGGCGTCCACAAGAGCACGTTCAAGGGAGCGGATGGCGTGGAGCCGCCGGCGCCGGAGCTGGTGCACATCAAGCCGAACGATCCGAATCACGCGGCGAAGTTCGATTACGCGCTGCACGCGCCAAACCAGTGGGCGGGCGTGACTATCGAGATCCACGGCAGGCCCGACGCGGACGGCAAGCTGGTGCCCGACGACGTCAGCGGCTACAAGACGCTGTCGCTGCAGGTCTATGCGACCGGGATCGACATCCTCCGCCTCGAAGCGGTCAGCAAGGAGCGCGGCAAGGACATGTCCACGGGATATCCCTTCAAGAACTTCAAGGTGAGGCCTGGCTTCAACACCTACGAGGTGCCGTTGAAGACCTTTGTTCAGCCCGCGTGGGTGAGGGTGCGCGTGGATCCAAAAGACATCTTCAGGGCGCTCACGTCGATCAACCTGACCGCGTTCTGCGACCAGTGCGACATGAACAAGCAGGGATTCATCATCGTCGACAACGTCTTGTTTGAAAAATAGGCCACCAATGAACCGGCGGGACTTCATCAAGCACGGCGCGGCGGCGGTGGCCTTCTCGCGGCTCCCGGCGTACGCGGCCCAACTGGCCAGCACGGCCAAACGCGTCGGTCTGATCGGCACCGGCTGGTACGGGAAGATCGATCTGCTACGCATGATCCAGGTGGCGCCGGTCGACGTCGTGTCGCTCTGCGACGTGGACAGCCGCATGCTGGCGGCTGCGGCCGATATCGTCGCTTCACGCCAGGTGTCGAAGAGAAAGCCCCGCACCTACGCCGACTATCGCGAGATGTTGAAGGCGGGCGATCTCGACGCAGTGCTGATCGACACGCCCGACCACTGGCACGCGCTGCCGATGATCGACGCGGTGAGGTCGGGGCTGGACGTCTGGGTCCAGAAACCCGTGAGCGTGGACGTCGTCGAAGGGCAGGCGATGCTCGCCGCCGCACGGAAATACAAGCGCGTAGTGCAGGTCGGCATGCAGCGGCGCAGCACGCCGCACCTGGTGCGCGCGCGCGATCGGGTGATCCGCGAAGGACGGCTGGGCACGATCGGTCTGGTTGAAATCTACTGCTACTACCACATGCGGGCGCGCGACAATCCGCCGGACGCTCAGCCGCCCGCCAACCTTGATTACGACATGTGGACCGGACCGGCTCCCATGCGTCCCTACAACTCGCTGGTGCATCCGCGCAGCTGGCGCGCGTTCATGGAATACGGCAACGGCATTGTCGGCGACATGTGCGTGCACATGCTCGACATGGTGCGCTGGATGCTCGACCTCGGGATGCCGGCCCGCGTGAGCTCCGCCGGCGGCATTCTCGTCGACAAGGCGAGCAAGGCGAACATCACGGACTCACAGAGCGCGACGTTCGATTTCGGCAACCTGCAGGTGGTGTGGACGCATCGAACGTATGGCGATCCGCCGGATCCGAAGTATCCGTGGGGCGCGACGTTCTACGGCGACAAGGGGACGCTGAAGGCGAGCGTGATGGGATACGACTTCGTTCCAGCGGGGAACGGTCAGCCGCTCCACGAAGACGTCACCTACGAGTTCGAGCAGTTCCCGGAGGATCGGACGGAGAAAGACCTCGAGACGCACGTGGCGCCGGCGATTCGCGCGCACATGAAGGATTTCCTCTCGTGTATCGAGTCGCGGCAGAAGCCGGTCGCCGACATCGAGCAGGGCTACATGTCTGCGGCGGCGTGCATCCTCGCCAATCTCTCGATGGGGCTCGGGCGATCGCTCCAGTGGGATCACACGAACGGCGTCGTCGTGGCCGACGCGGAAGCGAACCGCTTGTTGCAGCGCCCTTATCGCGCGCCATGGGTGCATCCCGATCCGAAAACGATCTGAGCTGCGCGGAATATGAAGGTGCAGATGAGATACGCGTTCCTAGCGACGGCGGTCGGGCTCGCTGCGGCAGGCGTCCTCGCAGCCGTGCAAGCGAAGCCCGCCTCGCCGGCCGTCGTGGGTATCTTCACGACCAGCGGTGACATCGGGACGCCTTCGACGCTCGGTGCGGGATCCGCGCTCTACGACGCGGACGCGAAGACCTACATCGTCTCGGGCGGCGGTGAGAACATGTGGGCCGCTGCCGATCATTTTCAGTACGTGTGGAAGAAGGTGTCCGGCGACGTCACGCTGGACGCGTCGGTGGCCTTCACCGGCACGAAGCCCGCGGCCGGGGCACCGAACGCGCACAGAAAAGCCTGCCTCGTGATCCGGCAGACGCTCGACCCAGACTCGGTTTACGCCGACGCCGCCCTGCATGGCGACGGCCTTGCGTCGCTTCAATGGCGGGACGCGAAAGGCTCGGTCACGCATGAAGTGCAGTCGAACGTGGTTGGACCGGCGCGGCTCCGGATTGAAAAGCGCGGCCGCTACGTCTCCATGTCGATCGCCGCAGCTGGTGAGCCGCTGCATCCCGCCGGTGGATCGGCACGGGTCGAGTTCACCGATGATTTTTACATCGGGATTGGCGTCTCGGCGCACGATCCTTCCAGGATCGAGCAGGCGTCCTTTTCGAACGTCGAGCTGGGAACACCTGCGCCTTCAACGGGGGGCACGACGCTCGTGAATACGCTGGAGACCATCAACGTACGCTCCAACGACAGGCGTGTCGCATACGTCGTTACGCAGCCGGACCGCATCGAAGCGCCCAACTGGTTTCCCGACGAGACCAACACACTGTTCTTCAACACCGGCGGAAAGTTGTACAAAGTGCAGGCGGAGCCTCCCGGGACGCTGCGCAGCCCGAACCGCGCCAAGGAACCGCAGATCGTGGATCTCGGAATTCTCACGCGCATCAATAACGATCACGGCCTGACCCGCGACGGCAAAATATGGGCGATTAGCGACCAGTCGCAGACGGTGAACGGCGGACGGCCGTCGGTGATTTACAAAGTGCCATTCGCCGGCGGCACCGCGACGCTGGTGACGGCGCAGGGTCCATCGTATTTCCACGGCTGGTCTCCCGACGGCAGGGCGCTGGCCTATTGCGCCGAGCGGAACGGCAACTTCGACGTGTACACGATCGGCGTGGATGGCGGGACCGAGACACGCCTGACCACCGCCGACGGCAAGGATGACGGTCCCGAATATTCGCCTGACGGCCAGTACATCTACTTCAATTCGCAGCGCACCGGCTCGATGCAGGTCTGGCGCATGAAGGTGGACGGATCCCAGCAGGAGCAGATCACGAACGACGACGCGGAAAACTGGTTTCCGCACGTCGCTCCGAATGGCCAGTTGATGGTCTTTCTGACCTACGACAAAGGCGCCGGCGATCATCCGGAGAACAAGGATGTCAGCCTGCGTCTCATGAACCTGGCCACTCGCCAGGTCACCGTGCTGGCGAAGTTATTCGGCGGTCAGGGCACCATCAACGTCCCCTCGTGGTCACCGAACAGCCAGTATCTCGCCTTCGTAAGCTATCAGATCGTTCCGCAGGTCCAGACGCGGTAAGGTAGTTTGTACAGAGCGATCATGTCCCGCCGGCGCAAGACCGTCGCTGTTCTCTGCATCGCGCTCGTCGTGTGCGCGGCGCTGATGCCGGGGGGCGCACCCGAGATCGTCTGGGCCGAGCTGGTACCGCTCTGGGTCGTCGTCCCGGTCGCTGACGTGACCGTGATCGTCTGCACCGCGTCACGGTCCGACGAACAACCGGTATCGCTGCTCTCGCTCGTCCTCCTCCGCGCCCCGCCGACTCGAATCCCGCTCGCCTAGTCCCCGATCGTCCTCTCATCAAGCAAAGCGAGGGATTCGTGTCTCTGAAGGAGAGACTGCGCGTACTGCTGGCGTGTGCCGTCCTGGAGCTCGGCGTGCTCACGGGAGCGCCGATGCGCCCCGATGAGATCCGGAAGTTGATGCACCAGATGAATCAGCCGACGCTCGCACATGTCCTGCCGAGCGAGACGGAGTCCGGCGATGATCCACCCGACACCGCGGCGCCGGAATCAGAACTCGAGGTGTGACAGGTAGTCGTAGCTTGCCTTGAGGCTGTCGAGCGGCGATTTCGGCACGTCGTGTTCGACGAAATAATGCTCGATGCCCGCAGTGCGCGACTGCGCAAATATGCGTCTCCAGTCGATCACGTCGTCGTGTCCGACGTCCGTGATGTCAGGCAGGATGCGATCGATGGCCACGGCTTCATCGGTCGGCATCGCGGGGCGCCGCCGCAGGCCTTTGACGTGCACCAGCGGAAAGCGTCCGGGATAGCGACGGAAGTAGTCGAGCGGATCCTTCCCCGCGGCCGAGATCCAGCACAGGTCGAGTTCCATCTTGACCAGCGCGGGATCGCAGGATTCGAGGAGGATGTCGAAGGGAAGCTTGCCACCGGCGTCCTTGCGCGGCGAGAACTCGAAGTTGTGATTGTGGTACGCGAACTGGATCCCAGCCCGCTTGCTCGCTGCTGCGGCCTCGTTGTAGGCGTCCGCAATCCGCTTCCACGCATCCGGCTGATTGCGAATCGATTCGTCGACCCAGGCGTTCACCAGGTACTGGTGGCCAATGATGTGCGCGCTTTCGAGCACGCGTGCCCACTTGTCCCCGGTAAGACTGGCGTAGTCGATGTGAGCGGACGGCGCGCTGAGCCGGTGGCGTGTGAGCGCGTCGCGCACTTGCTCCGGCGTCTGGTTGAAGTACCCGGCGAACTCGACCTCGGTGAAGCCGATTGACGCCACGCTCGCGAGGGTCCCGTCGAAGTCTTTCTCGAGAAGCGTGCGCACCGTGTACAGCTGCACGCCGAGGTGTGGGATCCTGGCCGCCAGGCCCCGCCGCATCGCCAGCGCCGCCGCTCCCAGCGTCGCGATAAAACTGCGTCGATCGAGCGTCATCTTCGGCTCCTTCTCTGATTCAACTCTATCCATATTTTCATAGAATGTTCCCGATGTATCGCACGTCGTGGCGGCTCATGTTCAGCATCCTGGCGGCGGCGATATCGATTCGCGGAGCCGCGCCACACGCCGCGGCCACGGCCGCACTCGAGAGACTCGCCGACGGTATCCGTGTGAAGGTTGACGACGGGTTTGTCGCGGTTGAAATCAAGGCAGCCGACATCGTCCGCGTCGTGCACTCGATCGAGCGGCTGCCACGGGTGGACGATCTCGTTGTCGTAGGACCACCGCGCGGCGGCGAACATCCGCGCTGGACACTCACGCGTACCAGCACCGCCGTCGTCCTCGCCACAGATCGGCTGAAAGTGTCGATCAGTCTCGGTGACGGGGCGGTAGCCTTCGCCAATGCATCGGGGAACACAATCCTCGCGGAAACCGTTGGACACGGCACGCCGCCGAGGCTGACTCCTGCGAAGGTCCAGGAGGACCGGACCCATCACGTGCAGCAGACCTGGCAAGGCGATCCAGGGGAGTCGCTCTACGGACTCGGGCAGCGCCAGGAAGGAAAGCTCGACATCAAGGGCTACGACTTCGATCTGTGGCAGCGCAACACGGTCGTCGATATTCCATTCCTCGTCTCCAGCCGCGGCTACGGGGTGCTCTGGGATAATGCCGGATTCACCAGGTTCGGCGACACGCGCCCTTTCGAACCGATCGACGCACGAAGCGTCGTGAACGTCCACGATGTCCCGGCCGCCGAGAGCCTCCGCGGCTGGGAAGGAGAGATCGTCGCGCCCGCGACGGGCGACTACCAGTTCCAGACGTATTCGAATCTTGACATCAAAGTGTGGCTCGACGGTCAGCTTCAGATCGATCACTGGAAACAGAACTGGGCTACGGAGAACGATCAGTTCAAGGTCCACCTCCAGGCGGGGAGGCACTATCCGATCAAGGTCACCACGACCACCGGCGCGACGATGCGGCTGCTGTGGAAAACGCCGTCGCCGAGCGCCACCACGTCATTCTGGTCGGAGACCGGCGAGGCCGTGGATTACTACTTTGTCTACGGACCTGACCTGGATCGTGTCGTGGCCGGATATCGCGCCTTGACAGGCGCAGCGTCGCTGCTGCCGCAGTGGGCGTACGGGTTCTGGCAATCGAAAAACAAGTACAACACCCAGGCCGAGGTGCTCGACACGCTCGCGGAGTTCAGGCGCCGCCAGATTCCAATCGACAGCATCGTCCAGGACTGGCAGTACTGGCGGCCGGAGGCATGGGGCTCGCACGAATTCGACCGGTCACGCTATCCCGACCCAGCTGCGATGATCAACGCGATCCATGCAAACCACGCGCGCTTCATGATCTCGGTCTGGGGAAAGTTCTATCCGTCTACCGAGAACGCGAAAGCGCTCGCTGCGATTGGCGGTCTTTACGACACGACGCTGAAAGACGGAACGCGTGACTGGCTGAATTATCCCTACGCCTTCTACGACGCGTTCAATCCGGCGGCGCGACGGCTGTTCTGGCAGCAGATCGACAGGGCGCTGTTCAGCAAGGGCGTTGACGCCTGGTGGATGGATGCCACGGAGCCGGATCTCGTGCAGCCGTCACCACCGACGCTCGACGCAATTCGCCGCGACATCGGACAGACCGCGCTCGGACCAGCGTCACGGGTGATGAATGCCTACTCGCTGCTGAACAGCCGTGCGGTCTACGAAGGTCAGCGTGGCGTGTCCCCCAATCTGCGCGTGCTCATTCTCACGCGATCGGGATTCGCGGGCATCCAACGTTACGCGACCGTGACGTGGTCCGGCGACATCACGTCGGAATGGTCGACGCTGCGAAAACAAATCACCGCGGGGCTCGGATTTTCGATCTCCGGCGATCCCTACTGGACCACCGATACCGGCGGCTACACGATGCAGAATCGCTTTGCCCGTGCGTCCGACGGCGACGCGCTCGACGAGTGGCGCGAGCTGAACGCGCGATGGTTCGAGTACAGCAGTTTCTGCCCGATTCTGCGGGTGCACGGCACCGATCGGCCGCGCGAGATGTGGAACCTTGGCGACGCGAGCACGCCGGTTTACCGAGCGCAACTCAAGTTCGACAAGCTGCGCTACGCCCTGTTTCCCTACATTTATTCACTTGCCGGCGCGGTCACCCACGATGGCTACACATTGATGCGCCCCCTCGTGATGGACTTCCGCGATGACGCGAAGGCGGTGGCAGTCGGCGACCAGTACATGTTCGGGCCCGCATTCCTGGTGAGCCCGGTCACGGAATACAAAGCGCGCACGCGGCAGGTCTATCTGCCGGCTGGGCGATCGTGGTACGACTTCTGGACTGGGCAGGCCGTCGCCGGCGGACACACGATCGCGGCTGACGCGCCGTACGACCGCATCCCGCTGCACGTTCCGGCCGGGTCGATCGTTCCGGTGGGGCCCGACCAGCAGTACATCGGCGAGAAGCCGATGACTTCGGCGACGCTGTACGTGTACACCGGCGCCGACGGACGATTCTCCATTTACGAGGACGACGGCCTGACCTACGGCTACGAGAGACGGCAGTACTCGCGCATCCCGATCGAGTGGAACGAACCGGCCCGTACGCTCACGATCGGCGCGCGTCAGGGGTCGTTCGACGGCACGCTGCGTGAGCGGGTTTTCAACGTCGTCCTGGTGTCGGCCGGCGCGCCGGTGGCGTACGCCGGAGCATCCGTATCGGGCAGGGCTGTCATCTACCGCGGCGGCGCCGTCCGCACGAAGTTCTGAAAGAGAATCCGCGGGGGCGCCCGTCGACGCTGGCGCGCCTTACGCCTCGACCCGTGCCTTGCCCTCAATGATCGTCACGTAGCGGTCGATCGGGACCTCGGCGATCCGATCCACGCGCGTGCTGGGCAGCGGCCACTTGATTTCGACCCAGTCCGCCTTCGCAGCCGTGCCAAGACCCAGCACCTCGCGCATGTCGTGTGAGGACAGATAGCTGCCGCCGCTCGTCTTGTAGCGGCTCCACTTCTTGCCGCCAGCCGACCACGTGATCGTTGCGCCGATGGCGTCGCGGTTGCACGTCGTGCCCTGCAGCTTCAGCCCGATCCAGTGGTTGCCTTCGCCCGCGTTGTTCTTGAGCAGCACCGGCGCGTCGCCGTTGTTACCCACGAGCACATCGAGGCGGCCGTCGTTGTTGTAGTCGCCAATCGCCAGGCCCCTGGCGGGAAACGACTCCTTGAATGCCGGCCCTGCCTGTGCGCTGACGTTCACCAGCTTCGTGCCGTCGTGGTGGAACAGCAGCAGCGGCTCCTTGTAGCGCACCTGCTGTGAGTACTGATCGATCATGTCGTCGGGGTGGCCGTTGGCGAGGAAGAGATCGACGTGGCCGTCGTTGTCGTAGTCGAAAAACTTGAGGCCCCAGCCGCTCAGCAGCCGCGTCGCCTGTGCGACGCCGTTCGCCGCCGCGACGTCACGGAAGGATTCGTTCCCCTCGTTCTGATAGAGCGAGAACATCTCCTGGTCGACGTTGGCGACGAACAGATCCTGGCGGCCATCGGCGTTGACGTCGGCGGCATCGACGCCCATTCCCGAACGCGGCGTGCCGTTCGCGCTGTAGCCGACTTCAGCCATCAGCCCAATCTCTTCCCACTTGCCCTTGCCGCGGTTCATGAAGAGGAAGTTCTGCACGGTATCGTTCGCAACGAAGAGATCGAGGAGCCCATCGTTGTTGACGTCGGTGGCGACGACGCCGAGTCCTTTGCCGACCGCCTTGTGGATGTCGGTGCCGCCGCTCACTTCCGTGAAGGTGCCGTCGCCGTTGTTGTGGAACAGCAGGTTCGGCGTCGGCTTGAACACGCGCGGAATGCAGTAGAAGCGTCTCCCCAACTTGTTGTCGCCGCAGACGACGTTGCTCTGCATCGAGAACTCGACAAAGCTGCAGAGGAACAGATCGAGCTTGCCGTCGTTGTCGTAGTCGAACCACACCGCGCTCGTCGTCCAGCCCGGCGCCGCAACTCCCGCTTTCGCCGTGACGTCGGTGAAGGTTCCGTTGCCGTTGTTCTTGTAGAGCGTGCACTTCCCGTAGGCGGTCACGGCGATATCCGGATACCCGTCGTTGTCGTAGTCGGCGACGGCGCAACCCATGCCGAATTCTTTTCCGCCGGCGACGCCCGCCCTGTCGGTCACGTCCGTGAATGTGCCGTCGCGGTTGTTTTTGTACAAGGCGTTCTTCAGCGGCGTCGACGGCTGGTAGAAATCGGCGGCGCCGCTGTTGACCATGAAGATGTCGACCCAGCCGTCGTTGTCGAAGTCGACAAACGCTACGCCAGGCCCCATCGTTTCCGGCAGGAAGCGGCTCGGCGACATCGCGTTCTCGTGTACCCAGGTGATTCCGCTCGCGGAAGGCGCGATCGGTTCGAAGAGCGGCGGCGCGGCGAATGCGCGCGGACGCCAGAACGACACGCCCGCAGCCGTCGACACGCCGGCGGCGGAAAGCAGTCGGAGAAAGGCACGACGATTCATGGTTTGTTCGGAATTTTATCGTGGTACGCTTCGGCGGAAATGTGCCGCGCAGTCTTTCTTCTCCTTGCCGTATTATCCGCGGCGGTGCCGCTGCCGCTCGCGCAGCAGCCGGCGTCCAAGCTCGTGTTCGCGGATTTCGAGAAGATCGAGAACGGCCGTCCGGTGAGCTCGCGCGGCGGTTTCGTCGTGCTCTACGCCTACGAAGAGGACCACGTCCACAGGAGCACGTTCAAAGGGGCTGAAGGGCTGACGCCTCCGGCGCCGGAGCTCGTGCGAATCAAGCCGGACGATCCGAACCACGCGATGAAATTCGAGTACTCGCTGCTGGCGCCCAACAAGTGGTCGGGCGTCGCCGTCGAAATACATGGCCACCCCGACGCCGACGAGAAGCCGGTGCCAGACGATGTCTCAGGGTACAAATTCCTGTCGCTGCAGGTCTATGCGACGGGGATCCGCATCCTGCGGCTCGAGGCGCGGAGCAACGCGAGCGGCAGGGACACGCGCAGCGTCCATCCGATGATGACCTTCGAAGTCAAACCCGGCCTCAACACCTACCGCGTCCCGCTCTCCGGCTTCGTGCAGCCCTCCTACGCTGATATCCGTGTCGACCCCAAGGATGTGTTCAAAAAGCTCACGTCGATCGCGCTGGTTGCGTTCTGCGATGAATGCGAGCAGAACAAGAGCGGCATGATCGTCGTCGATAACGTCGTGTTTGAAAAATAAATCGTCAGCCGGGCCTTCAGGCCGGGCGCGCTTACCGCAGCGTGAAGAAGGCGCTGCGCGAGAGGTCCCCTACCTTGATGCGCAGCTCGTAGGTGCCCGCCGGGAGCGCGCCGATCGGCAAACGGCCGACGTATTGGACGCGCGGGTCGGGCGACGGCGGCAACTGCAGCGGCGCTTCGGCGAGCACAGCGCCGTTACGCAGGAGCTGCGTGGACGTTTCGAGCCCGGCCGCCTTGCCGTACACCGTAAAGAAGAACGGCAGCTCGCGTCCGAGGGCGTTGGCGATCGGTTCGCCGAGGTTCGGATACAGCAGCGTCTTGCCCACCGCCAACGGCGACGCATGTTTCGACGCGTCGGTCAGCTCCTCGATGCGGCTCACCAGGACCAGGCTGCTCATGCCCGGCGCATCCGCCGAGACCCGCGGCACCGTCAGTGTGGCCATGCGCGCGCTGCCGCGCCGCGCGCCCGCATCGAACACGATGCTCTCGATCGTGTAGACGCCCGGCTCGAGATCCGCCTCGCGATAGAAGAGGATGTCTCCCTTCTTCGCCGCCTCGACATCCCGGGCATCTCCGGTCAGCAGATACTGCTGCGACAGCGTCTGCACCTGATTTGCTTTTGCATCGCGGATCCGCACGACCACCGCCGCCTGGGCAGAATACGTGGCGCGGTTGTCGTCGATCGTGAACAGGAAGGAGGAGGTCCCGACGTGCACGGCAATCGGCGAGAGCCCCGGGCGCGCAGGGTCGGGGAACGCGAAGGCCGCCGCGTGGACCGGAAAATCATTCGGCAGCGATGGCCGATCGAGCATCTCGAGCGCCGGCAGCTCGTAGCCTCCGGTATCTGCTCCGGGCGTGGTCCGCACGGCCCGGTATCCCTTCCGTGCGAACACACGGGCGCCCGACCGCCGCACGCCAACTTTGATGGCGCGGAAGCGCCCGTCGAACACGGTGTTCTTCGGCGAGTAGGTCAGCAGGTAATGAAACTGATTGTCTTCGTCGATGCGCCGGAACGAGGACGACAGGTCGTTGGACTGCTCGACGAGAAACCCGCCGGTCTCTTCCGCGAGCTTGGCGAGGCCGGTTCGTGAATCCAGCTTGATCGTGTCCTCCACCCGCTCCATCGCCATCGTCAGCGGCTGATCGGTGCGATCGGTACCGTTCGACGTCTGAAGCTCGCGGTCCTCGGCAAAGCTCGTCATCTCCTTGCGCGCGGCCGTGAGCGGACTGTCGGCGCGCAGCCCCTTCGCATCGACGGCATATACGCTGACGTTGGCGCGGTTCGCCGCGTCGATCACGGCTTCGAGCCGCGACGTGAGCGATGGCGTGACGGGCAATCCTTCGGAGAAAAACACGATCGTCTTGCGCCCCGGGTAGACCGACAGCGACTGGATCACCCTCATCAACACGGTTGCGGTGTCGTAGCCCTTGTGCGCGCGGTCCAGGCTGTCGAACGAACGCATCATGTTGAGCTCTGTCTGTATGAGCGCCCGCTCGGTCTCACGCTCGCCGATCTCCGCGCCGTTGCGCAGCGCGCCGGTGGCGGTCGCCGTGCTCGCGATCGTCCTGGCATTTTCAGCATCGATTTCGCGCCGCCGCGCGGTGAGGGTGTCACTCCGCTCGGCCTTCTGCTCTTCCATCGAGACGCCGGCCGGCGCAACGCGCGAAACGGCCAGGCGGACGGCGTGGCGATCGGTCGTGAAGTATTGCAGCACGCGCGGCGCGGGCTCGCCGGCAAAGACGCCAATGCGGACCGGCGAGTCGCCGCTGAGCGGAAGGTAGCCAAGCGTCGCTTTCTTGGCCGGACTGAGCGCGTCGGACGACAGATGATCGTAGACGAGCGCGATCGTTGCCGCATCTTCGTGCGGCACTGCGGCGGCAGGACCCTCGTTGCGCGCCGGGTTGATGGCCACCGTGCGCTCGGGAACGCGCCAGGCAACGCCGACGCCGATGCCGGCGCCGTGCGACACGCGCGTGAACGAGGCGACCGTCTGCGGCACGCCGTCTTCCAACACCTCGAAGTCCGACGCGGACAGATTGGTGATCAGTTTCCCATTCTTATCGCGGACCACGGCGTCGACGAGGATTGCCGTTGCCGTCGACGTGATCGTCGGCCGCTGCGTCGGCCGCTCCATTCCGCTCGCCGTGCCGCGGGCGGCTGGCTGTTGTACACCGACCGTGATGGTGGCCGCCAGAATCGCGGCCACGATGCAGGCGATCCTCATAGTTATTCCACGATGCGGAGCAGCGTTGAGCGCGCGAGCCGCGCCGAGCCTTGCTGAACGACGAGGCGTAGCTCGTAGGTGCCCGGGGTGAGCTGGTCGATCGGCAGGCGGCCGGTTTGCTGGATGCGTCCCTGCGCGTCGGCGGCGGCAAGCGCGAGCGGCTGTTCCGCCAGCGGCGTGCCGTTGTCGAGCAATTGAAGAACCGCCTGCGGCGGTGCGCCGACCGCCGGGTAAACCGTCACGAAGAAGCCGACTTCCTTGCTCTTTTTGCTCACCGCTCCGGTGAGATTCGGATAGATCAACATGTCGCCGACGAGCAGAGGATTGTCCTTGCGCCGATCCTTTCCGCCGATCCGCTCGGCGCGCCCCGTCAGCATCAGCGAGCTCGCGCGCACCGCCGAGAGATCGGCCTTCGCCACGTCGACCGTCGACAGCCGAACGCTCGCCTTCCCCGTGGGATTGTCGTAAACAATCGCCTCCATCGTGTAGACGCCGGGCTGCAGCTCGGGCTCGCGATAGAACAGGACTTCTCCCTGCTTCGCGCGTTCGAGATCGGCGATCGGTCCGCGGATTTCGTAGTGCTGGCTCACCTTCTTGACGACCCGATTCTGGCCGTCGACGAAGCGGACGAGCACGGCGAAGTCCGACGCGTAGTTCTTGCCGTCGGACGCCGGTGTGAATGATAGCGGCGCAGTCTTGAAATCCACGAGCACGGGAACGAGGCCGGGACGTTCGCGCTCCGGAAACAGCAGCGCTGCCGTCCGCACCGCGAAGCCGTTCGGCGGCGGATTCGATTCGAGCGCACCGAGCGCGGGCGCTTCCCACGCATTCACGGGCGCACCACCGGAATCGCGAACGGCGAAATAGCCGCGGCGCGCCGCCACTGTCACGTCCGGCCGCCTCACCTTGACGTCGATGGTGCGGAACTTTCCATCGAGTTTCTCGTTGGTCGACGTATAGCCGATCAAGTAGTAGTTGTGCAGGTCGCTCTCGACGCGCTCGAATCCCTGGCGCAGGTTGTTGGTGTTGTCGAAGGCGACGCCGCCAGTATCTCGTGCCAGCGCGCTGAGAGAATTGTGCGGATCCTGCCGCAGCACGTCTTCGTTGTTCTCGAGGCTCTGCGTCAGGGCCCCGCCGCCGGTTTTTCCGCCGGCGAGGATCCCTCCGCCGCCGGCGCCGGCCCTGTTCACCTGGTCGCGGATCTTTGCTTGCTCGCTCTCGGCACGCAGGCCAGCGGCATCCATCGTGTAGATGCTCACGTTGGCGCGGTTGGCGGCGTCGATGACACCGAGGAACAGCCCCTGCACCGCGGGGGGCAGCGTGATGCCTTCGGAGAACAGGATGATGCTCTTGCGGCCCGGCAGCCGCCGCATCCCTTCGACGATCGCGAACAGCCCATTGGTCGTTGAATAGCCGGCTTCGTCGCGCTCGAGGGCGTCGAAACCACGAACCATGTTGGCCTGCATCTGCGCCAGCATCGCGGCGCCGGCGCCCGTGCCGACCGAGCTGCCCGACGCTCCCGCGGCGGCTTCCGCCGATGCGGTCGACGCCGATGCGGCTGCAGCCGCCTGCTCGAGACTCGTGGCCTTGTCACGCGCCTCGGCGCTGTTGAAGCTCGAGGAGGCGCGCGCCCCCATCCTGTCGAGTGCGGCCTTGAGTACGCGCGTCTTCCGCGTGAACGGCGCAATCGGCGACAGCGACAGATCGACGCGGAAGATGGCGATGTATTCGGCCGCTTCTGGCGTCGACCCCAGATAGTCCTGTGCTGCCTGCACGGCCAGGCGCCGCGCTTCGGGAGTGAGGCGATCGAAGACGAACGCGGTGACCGTCGGGCCGGCGTCCAGCGGAGGCGCGCCAATCGTGGGCGCGGCGCCAGGACCCGGCATGGCGGCGGCGGCCGGCGCCGCGACGGCGGGACGATCGAACACCGGACCAAACCACCCGATCGTCTGCGGCACGCCGTCCTCGAGCAGTTGCAGCTCGCCCTGCTTCAGATCGCGCACCAGCTCGCCCTTCTTGTCGCGGACGACGACGTCGACGAGAACGGCGCTGACGCCTCCCTGCACGGCACCCGCCGCGCGCTGCGGCGACTGCGGCGCTTGTTGTCCCCACAGCGAGGGACCGAACGCCATGCCGGCGGCGAGCGCCGCGGCGAGGCGAGCGCTGGTCATCGTCCGCCCTCTCTCCCGATGCCGCCAACGGCCTGCGCGCCGCTCTTCTGCTCGCGCGCGATGCGATCGAGGCGCGTAAATTCCTCGCGCTCCCGAGTCGCGTCCTCGAGCCGCCCCGCCTTCTGGTAGGCGCGCGCCAGCGTGAAATGCAAGCCCGGGCTTTGCGGCGCGAGCTTGAGGCCCGTTTGCAGCTCGCCGATGGCGCCGTCGGTATCGCCGGTATCGAGCAGCGCCTGGCCGAGCGCCTTCCGCGCGGCGAAATCCTTCGGCGCCGCCGCCACCGCCTGCCTGGCCCAGGTCACTGCCGTCTGCGCGTCGCCGCGATTCAGATACTCGAATGCAAGCTGCATTAACGACTGCGCGTGCCCGGGCTGAAGCTCGAGCTCCTTCGTGAACTCATCGATCGCGCGATCGGGCTGCTCGAGCAGCAGATAGACGCCGTAGGCGTAGTGGACGTTCGGCGTTTCCGGGTAGCGCAGCACGAGTGCTTCGAATCCCTTGCCGGCAGCCGCGGTGTTGCGCGTCGCCATCTGGTAGCTCGCTCGGCCCGCCATCAGCAGCATCTCGCGGCGATCGGGCGGCAGCTCCGAGGGCAGCATCGGCATCCGCAGCGTCGCAATGCCCATGGCCTCGATGACGCGCGGGCTGTCCTCTCCTTCGTGCGCGAACTCGCCGAGCGTTTGCAGCGCCTGCTCGTACTGTTCGGTCCGCGTCAACAGAATGGCGGCGTGATAGCGCGCGACGCTGCCCAATTCGGGCGCGTCGCCGACGCCGAGGATGCGCGACTGGAGCAGATGCTGCAGCGAACGGTCGTAATCCTTGAGGCCGAATTCACACAACCCGAGGAACGCGGACGCGGCGCCGTTCTTCGGCGCGAGCCGCAGCACGTCGCGGAATCGTTCGCGGCACTCGGCGTACTTTTCGAGCGTGTAGAACGCCGTCCCCTGATACCAGTAGCCCTCGACGTATTTCGGACGGAGCTTGACCGTCTTCGCGTAGAGCGCGATCGCGTCGTCCCATCGTTCCGCCAACCGCGCTTCCGTCGCCTGCTTGACGAGGCGGTCGAACGTCGCCGCGGACGGCGGCGCCTGTGCCGCGAGCGAGGCCGTGGCGGCCAGCACTGCGGCACCGGCCGCGAACTGCCAACGGCGAACGATTGCCAACCGCGATCTGCAACGTGCCAACTTAGTGTCCGCCCTTGCCTTTCTGCTTTGCGGCCGCCTCGGCGTTCAGGCGATCGACGATCGCCTTCTCGCGCGCGGCGTCCTCAGGACGCTTGAGACGGTTATAGGCCGTCGCAAGCTGCACGTGCGCGTCGACGAGGTCCGGAGCATCCTTGACGATCGCTTCCAGCAGCGCCGCCGCTTCGTCCAGCTTTCCCGTCTGCAGACGGAGCGACGCGAGCAGCTTGCGCGCGGTCACGTCTTGCGGTCGGATCGATACCGCGCGCTCGAGATACGCCGACGCCTCGGCAAACCTCTGCGTGTTTTTCCGCAGGTTTCCAAGTTGCACATTCGCTTCGAAATCATTGATGTTCAGATCGAGTTCCCGATGGAACTCACGCTCGGCTGCAGCCGATTCGCCGAGACCAAGCAGCGAGCGTCCGTAGAGAGCGTGCGCCGTCGGCAGGCGCGGATTGATGCGGACCGTCTTCTCCAGCTCAGGCTTTGCGTCTCGATAATTCTGCTGAGCGAGATACACCATCCCCATCAACAGGTGCCCTTCGGCCGATTCGCCGGCGGCGAACACGCGATCCACGTAGCGCTGACCATCGGCGGAGTCGCCGACGTGAAGCAACGCCGTCCCCAGCAGGTAGGCATACGCCAGATCGCCGACGAACATCGACTCGCGCGCCTGCAGCAGCGACACGACCTCGCCGTCCTGTCCGGTTTGCACGTAGCAGTCCGCAAGCACCAGGTATGCGGCTTTCGCATCAGGATCCGAAGAGAGCACGCGCTTCAATTGTGGAATCGCATCGTTGGGCCGAGCCGACTTGTAGTAGGCGAGTGCGAGATTCATCCGGATCTGCGTGTTCGACGCGTCCGCCTTCAGCGCCGCGTCGTACTGCTTCACCGCATCGTCGTACTGCCCGAGCTTCGCGTAGGCGGCGCCGAGATTCGACAGCGCGTCGGCGCGATCCGGTAGCAGCGCGAGCGCCTGCTTGTAGGTTTCGACGGCACCGAGCAGATCGCCGGCCTGGTGCAGTTCCATGGCGCGCGCGAGCAGATGGTCGAAATCAGGGGGGGCAAGCGCGGTCTGGCCGCGCGCCTGTCCCGCCGAAGCTGCAGCCGAGGCGGACAGCGCGGACAACAGCAACAACAGGAACAACAGGAGGAGAACCGGCCCCTTCACGGTCATCCGATTGTACCGGAAAAACAAGAAGGCCGGGCACGTGGCGCGCCCGGCCTTCAGGTGAATCAGGCGTGCCGTTAGAAGTAGTACTTCAGCACGAACTCGATGACGCGGTGACCGCGTTTCAAGTTGATCTTGCCGAAGTTGGCGAGCGTCTGCGGCGTGAAGCTGAAGCCCTTCGTCGGGTCGCAGGCGTTCGTCGTATTGCTGCCGTTGCCGGTCGGGACATTCGGCACGATCACATTGCACGTCGTGTCGAGCGTCAGGTTGATGTCGTTACCGATGTTCGTGTTCGCGAATGCCTGGTTGAACAGGTTGAAGAAGCCGAAGCGCACCTGCAGCTTCTGTTCGTGCATCGTCGAGAAGTTCTTGAACAGCGTCAGGTCATGATTCATGCGCGTGGGCGTCCTGATGTTGTACGGCGGCACCAGCTGTCCGTTCTCGCCGAACTTCGGCACCGAAATGCAGTTGATGTCGAGGATCTTCTCGCCGACGTTGGTGCCGCCCAGACGCGGGTCGCATGTATACACGGGCGCGAGTGCGTTGCCGTTGCTGTTGCTCGGACCGACAACATCAGCCGTGCCGAAATACGAGGCCGCGACCGACCCGGCAGCGGCGGCGCCGCTGAAGCTCGGGCGGATCGGAATGCCACTCGCCAGGGACGAGATGCCGGACAGCTGCCAGCCGTTGAGCAGTCCCTTGGCCACGGGATTGTCCATCCCGCCCTTGGCGACGTCGGGCAGGAACGCATTCCACGACACGTTCAGCACGTGGGTGCGATCCGAACTCAGCACGCCGTACGTCCGCCCCGGATCGTACGGGTCGATCGCAGAGTATTCGCCGCCGAGCGTACCGCGGTTGCGGCTGAGCGTATAGGCGACGAAGTATTGTAGCCGGCGGCCGGTCTGCCGGCTGAGCGTGAGCTGCATCGAATTGTAGTTATTTTTACCCTTGAAGTTGTAGTCGCACAGTCCGACGTTGCCGCATCCGGTGTTGCCGCTGAACGCGTTGAACTTCCGGAAACGCGCGAGGTTCGCCGAATCGCTGGCGACGGCCACGCGGTTCACGGGGTTCGACAGATCGATGCCGTTGAAGGTACCGGAATTCAGCACGCCGAACGGCATCACGTTGGCGTTGGTGCGGCTCACGAGGTTGCGTCCGCGTGTGCCGACGTAGCTGCCTTCGACCACCTGATTGAAGAAAATGCGCCGCGCGTATGACAGCGAGAAGCTGTGCGTCGTGGGAAACTTGAAGTCGTTCGGATCGAGCGTGTTGAGCGCGACGCTGCCGATACGGTTGGCGAGCGTCGCCTCGCGGACCGTGTCGTAGGTCAGCCCAAGCCCGTTGCCGTAGCCGCCGCCGGCCCAGAAGTCCGTGCCGACCTGATATGCATTCGGGGGCAGTCGCAGCGTGTTGTCGTACTCCACGTTGCCCATATTGCGGTTGTAGTACTTGCCGTAGCCGCCCCGCACGACGTTGTTGCCTTTGCCATCGATGTCCCACGCGAAGCCGGCGCGGGGCAGCGCAAACGGGCTGCGATTCTTCAGAATTCCCGCAGAGGCGCAGCCCGTGTAGACATAGCAGACGCCGTTCAACAGTTTGAACGTGGGCGGATCGAGGAACGTGCCCGCATTGGGTTTGTAAAGCGCCGGATCGAAGTAGCCGCCCAGCCCGTGCAACTCGCTGTTGTTGGTCCAGTAGCCGAAGCGGGCGCCGTATTCCAGCGTGAAGTTGGACCTGATCTTCCAGCTGTCCTGCGCGAACGCGTCAGTGCTCCAGAAGCGGAACTCACCGAACGGCTGGCCCGGCGCCGGGTTGCCCTGCGCCGCGGTGCCCTGCGTGAAGGAACCGACGCGGCCGACCAGCATGTCGGCGGCGGAATTTTTGGTACCGGTGTCGTTGTCGTTGCCGAACCAGAGCTGACCGGCTTCGAGGTTCTGGAAGTTCTGCTGCTTCTGTCCGCGCTCGATCGAGACGCCAAACTTCATCCCGTGCGAGCCCCACAGCTTGGTCAGCTTGTCGCTGAACTGCAGCGAATCGTTGTGGGCATACATGTCATTCGCTTTCGCCCACAGGTTGCCGACCTGGCCGCTGCCGCCCCAGCCGTGCAGCAGGTCGGTTGGCAGGTACGGAGATGCGCCAGGGAAGATACCGGTGAACGTAATGCCCCCCGCACCTTGCTTGAGCAGGTTGGGATCTTTGAAGTGGTTGTCGAGCGCGAGCCGGCTGTAGCTGACGAGCGCCTCATTCGTCATCGAGCTGCTCAACACGGACACAATGTTGCCGGCGAACGACTTGCCGACATTCGTGCCGACGTTCGGAGTCGGCAGCGCGACAACGTCACCCGGCGCCCACCAGACACCACGCGGGCTCTCGATGGTTTCCGATTCGCGAGCCGCGCGAATGTAAGCACGTGTCCGATTGCTGATCGTCCAGTCGAAGCGCGACTTGAAATCGATGCGATTTTGCGGCTCGAGCCGGCTGTACACGTAGTTGTACAGATTGTTTGGATCACTGTAGTTCGGCAGCGGATACAGGCTCGCGAAGTACTTCCCGGTTGCCGTCATGTACGGCCGCATGTCGTTGTTCGGCGCTGGAGTGCCGGCGCCGGGGAATCCCTTCGGAATAAGCAACTGCGGAACGCTGTTCAGGTTCGAGCCGCGGTTCGCGAGCAGCTCGCTGAAGTCGCCGTTGCGCATCGCCTGCGTATACGTGCGCGTGAAGCTCGAGCCGGAGTCGACCTGCTGCCGCTGCCCTTCAAGGCCGACGAAGAAAAACAGCTTGTCTCGATTTTTCGTGTAGCTGTCGCCGAAGTACAACGGACCGCCGAAATTGCCGCCAGGGTAGTTGTACTTGCTCTTCGGCTTCTCCGTGCCGGCGATGGTGTTGGACCGATCGTTGGCCGCGAAGCGGCTGTCGCGCCAGTAGTCGTACGCCTCGCCGTGGAACTTCGAGCTGCCCGACTTGGTCACGCCGCTGACGTTCATGCCGCCGGAGCCGAACTCCGCCGCGAAGTTCGAGCTCTGCACCTTCACTTCCTGAACCATGTCGTTGTTCAGGGTGACGATGACGCCGCTGTTGCTGCCGATGTCGATGAGTGACGAGCCGTCGAGCGAAACAGTGTTGCTCGAGCCGCGGATGCCGTTGACGGTATAGCCCTGCGTATTGTTCGCCCCGCCGCCGAAGCTCACCGACTCGCCGACGTTGAACTCGGTGACGACGCCCGGCATGATGCGGAGCAGCTCGAGGGAACCGCGGCCGATGACCGACAGGTTGTCGATCTGCTTGGCGTTGAGGACGCCTTCACGGGCGCCGGTTTCCGTCTGGATGATTTCCGGCGTCGCGGTGACCGTAATCGTCTGCGACTGCTGGCCGACTTCGAGTCGGACGTCGAGGCCGCGCGTATCGTTCGGGCTCAGCGTGATGTTCTTCCGCTCGAACGTCTTGAAGCCGGGGAGCTCCGCTTTCAGATCGTAGGTCGCTGGAAACAGGCTGGCGAAGAGGTACTGCCCGCGCCCGTCGGTGACCACCGTCTGCGTCGTCTTCGTGCCCTGGTTGGTGAGCGTGACGGCCACGCCCGGCAACACGGCGCCGCTTGCATCTTCGACGTGCCCGCGAAGTGTCGCGGTCGTCGAGGCCTGGCCCGACGCCGTTCCCGCGCCCAGCGTCAGCGCGCAAAGTACCGCTCCAAGCGATCGCATCATGTTTGTCCTCAGCATCTTGCTGATTCCTGAATGGCAGCCATAACCTGAACACACTACTGACGGGGAAGCCTAAGCTTGTGCAAGCTGGGGGTCAATCGCCGAAGGGGGGGGCCGCGATATGTCGAAAGATATATAGGCGCTCAGTTCCCCAGCTGAACGATGCCGCGCTGCAGCGCGAGGGTGACCGCTTCGGTGCGGTCCTCCGCACCAAGCTTTTCCAGGATGCTGCTGACGTGCAGCTTCACCGTGCCTTCGCTGATTTCCAGCGCCTTCGCGATGTCGCGGTTGCGCCGTCCGCTGACGAGGAGGCGCAGTACTTCGATCTCACGACCGGACAACTGGGAGCATGCGACGCGGTCGGCCAGCCGCGCGGCAACTTCCGGCGGAAGGTGCCGTTGGCCTGCGGCGGCCTTTCGAATCGCGGTAATGAGCTCGTCGCGCTGCACGGATTTCACGAGGTACGCCATCGCGCCTGCCTGGAGAGCTCCATAGACTTCTTCGTCGCACACGTACGTTGACAACATCACGAACCGCGCGTCGCGATACTCGCGTCGGATCGCCTGGATCGTCTCAGCCCCGTTGAGGCCCGGGAGCCGCAAGTCCATGAGCGTCACGTCGGGCATGTGCGTCCGGAACAGCGCCTGCGCCTGCTCGCCCGATGATGCTTCCGCGCACACCACGATGTCGCGCTCGACGGCAATGATGCTCGCGAGTCCCATGCGGACGAGATAGTGGTCGTCCACGATCATGATCTTCAGTGGGGCCGTCATCAGCCGATTGCCTCCGCGAACCGGGCGTCGCGGATGTGACGCACCCAGGGAACGACGACTGACAGCCTGGTGCCGCCGCCCGGCGCGCTGTCAATCGTGAGCGCCCCACCCAGTTTGTCCACGCGCTCGCGGATTCCCTGCAGGCCGAAGTGGTGGCGTGAGAGATCATCCGCCGCATGCCCGAATCCGCAGCCGTCGTCCTGGACGACGAGCGTCGTCGCGTCCGGAAGGAAGCGAACCAGAATGTCGATGCGGCGCGCGCCCGAGTGCTTCAGGGCGTTGGTGAGGGCTTCGAGGCCGATGCGCAGCAAATGGTGTTCGTGCGACGCGTCCAGCCGCACGCTCGTCCCCTCGGTTCGCACGAAGGCCGCGGCGGGCGTTCCGACCGTCATCTGGCGGGCGAGCTCCGACAGGGCCCCGGCGAGATCGCGGCTCTCGAGTGCCTGCGATCGCAGGTCCATGACCGACCGCCGGGTTTCTTCCAGGCTGTACCGCAGCATCTGGCGCGCAACGTCGAGCGACTGCTGCGCTCGGTCCGGTGATGTCTGCAGCGTTGCGGCGACCGCTTCGAGCTGCAGCGCAATCCCCGACAGTCCCTGCTCGAGCGTGTCGTGCAGCTCGCGACCGACGCGCGTCCGTTCGTCGAGCACCGCCTGATACTGGAGCCGCTTGCGCCGCGCGCTCGCCTTGCTCCAGACGACGACTCCCGACGCGCCAACGCCAAGAATCGCGAGCATGACACCGGTGTGCCCCATCGTCCACCACGGCGCCGCCGCAACCAGCACCACGTCGGCCGGGGATCGCAGCAGGAGGCGGAAGGAAGGTGGGGTGCCGCTTTCGTACAGGTAGACACCCGTGACGGTGACGAGACTGCCGGAGCGAATCCGATCGAGTGCGCCGACGGCGGTGCCATCGAGATCCGCGTCGAACGCGGTCTCGCCGACCTTCAGCACGAACGTCCGCTGATCGGCATTGGTCAGGACGCTGAGCAGGCGCGCTTCCATCTGCACCAGCGCGGCATCATTGTCGGGGGTGAGCACGTTGCTCGCGCTCAGGCGCACCGGCGCAGGCTGCGTCCCCTCGCCTGACGGCTTGAATAGAGCGTTGGTGAGAATCGGCTTGCCTTCCGTGACCGCGGGAAACCCGATGACGTCGACGATGGCACCCGGGTGCACTGGATGGCCCTCTTCAGTCTCGATGCGCGCACCGCCGGTCCCGTCATTCACATACAGCACGCTAGCCGGATTCGGCGCTGCACTTCGCCGCCGGGCGAGTAGTTATAGAGACTGCGGATGGAGCGGACCGGCAGGCCGAACGGATCCGGCGCCGCCTCGATGACCGCGATGTCGCTGGTCCGCCCGACGAACAGCGACACGCCGCGAAGCTGTTCGGTCGATCCGAAGATCGTGCCGACGTTTCCGCGCAGCCGCACGCGCGCGTCGAGAAACCGTGTCAGATCATCCGGCGTGTAATCCCAGAAGGTCGCGCGCACGACGCCGTCTTCGGAAACGACATCTGCGAACAGGGTGTGCACCTGCGGATCGGAGGACACCCACGCGCGCTGGATGACCCCCGAGATCTCCACGAAATCGCAGTCGTGCCGGCCGGTCAGGATCGCCGCAAACGGGATCTGCTTCGGCCGCGGCATCGCGCCGCGCCCCGTACGACGAATCGCCGTGGGACGGATGTTGGGCGCGAACCCGCCGCGCTCGGTGAGTCCGTCGATCTCGACGATGTCGCCGCGCTGCAGTTCTGACAACACGCGAATCGTGGTGGGGTCGGCCGGCGGGACCACGAACTGTCCCAGTTGACCGTCATGAATGATCAACGAGACGTGCGCGAGCTCGTCAATGTGTGTGACGGTGGCGCGAACGTGGACGGGGTACCCGCGAGCTGCTTCATCCTGAGAAAGGGCTCGGATTGCGGATACCGTGGCGAGCACCGGGAGTCTGGATTCCTGCGCGCGTTCTGCCGCCGCCGCGGGGCTGGCCAGCAGCGAGGCGCCGAGCAACGACAGCACCGTCTCCCATCGGCACCGTACACGCACAGTGGCAGGATACTAGCGCGGCGACAGCGCCTTTGACAATCGTGAAACGGGCAGCGGCGCGCGCAGCTACGGCTCAGCCGGCCGCATTTATGCCCGGTCTGTGGGCGTGCAGGAAAACAAAAAAGCCGGGTCCGAAGGACCCGGCCGACAACTGCTAACCAGGCTCGGCCTACTTGCCGTTCGCCATTGATCCAAGGAATTCGCTGTTGCTCTTCGTCTTGCCCATCTTGGAGAGCAGCAGCTCCATGCCTTCGACGGGCGAGAGCGGCGTCAGCACTTTGCGCAGGACCCACACGCGATTGAGGTCTTCCTTCGGGATGAGCAGCTCTTCCTTGCGCGTCCCGCTCTTCTGGATGTCGATCGCGGGGAACACGCGGCGATCCGCGAGCTTGCGATCGAGATGGATTTCCAGGTTGCCGGTGCCCTTGAACTCTTCGAAGATGACTTCGTCCATGCGCGAGCCGGTGTCGATGAGCGCGGTCGCGACGATCGTCAGCGAGCCTCCCTCTTCGATGTTTCTCGCGGCGCCGAAGAAGCGCTTCGGGCGCTGCAGCGCGTTGCTGTCCACGCCGCCAGACAGCACCTTGCCTGACGCCGGCACGATCGTGTTGTAAGCGCGCGCGAGGCGGGTTATCGAGTCGAGCAGGATGACGACGTCCTTCTTGTGCTCGACGAGGCGCTTCGCCTTCTCGATTACCATCTCCGCGACCTGCACGTGGCGCTGCGCGGGCTCGTCGAATGTCGACGAGATCACTTCACCCTTGACCGAGCGCTGCATGTCGGTGACTTCTTCCGGCCGCTCGTCGATCAGCAGGACGATGAGATAGACCTCGGGGTGGTTCGTCGTGATGCTGTTGGCGATGTTCTGCAGCAGCATCGTCTTGCCCGTGCGCGGCGGCGCGACGATGAGGCCGCGCTGCCCCTTGCCGATCGGGACCATCAGATCCATGACGCGCGCCGACAGGTTGTCGGACGCGGCTTCGAGCCTGATGCGCTCCTGCGGATAGAGCGGCGTCAGGTTTTCGAAGAACACGCGATCGCGGATCCGATCGGGCGGCTCGAAGTTGACCGCTTCCACCTTGATCAGCGCGAAGTAACGCTCTCCCTCTTTCGGCTGCCGGATCTGGCCGCTGACCGTGTCGCCGGTCTGCAGGTCGAACTTGCGAATCTGTGAGGGGGAAACGTAGATGTCGTCGGGACCGGGCAGGTAGTTGTAGTTCGGGGCGCGCAGGAAGCCGAAGCCGTCCGGCAGCGTTTCCAGCACGCCTTCCGAGAAGAGGTTGCCGCTCTTCTCGGCGCGGCAGCGGAGGATCTGGAAGATCAACTCCTGCTTGCGCATGCCGGTGGCACCGGGCACGTCCAGCTGCTTGGCGACCTTGGTCAGCTCGCCGATCGACATTTCCTTCAGCGTGGCGAGATCGACCTTCGTTTCCGGCGCCGGCTTCGGCTGCTCCGTCCTGGTCTCCGCCGGCTTGGTTTCATTGCTCACCGGGGCGGAGGTCTCCGCCGCTAGTACCTGCTCAGTCTTGCTATCAGTGTCCACAGATCGTCCAGTCCTTCGCCGCTCGCCGCCGAAAGAGGCAGCGCGGCCATTCCGAGTTGCCGTTCGAGTTCCCGCAGGTTCTTCACGCGCTCGGCGCGTGAAAGCTTGTCAATTTTTGTCGCCAGAACCGCGCGCTCCACCGGGAGCGACTGCAGCCATTTCGCGGCTTCGAGATCCGACGCCAGCCCCGGGTGCCGCGAGTCCACGAGGTGGAGTACGCCGGCGAGCGTCTGGTCCGCGCCAAAGTACGCGTCCGCGATGTTGCGCAGCTCGACGACGGATGCGCGGCCGCCTCTCGCGTAGCCGTAGCCGGGAAGGTCCGCAAAGTAGACGGACCATTGTCCAGCGCCTCCGGCCTGCCCCCGCCCGCCGGGGCCTCCCTCGATCGTCACCTTGTACAGGTTCGCGAGCCGCGTCTTGCCCGCGGCCGCGCTCGTCCGCGCGAGGTCGCGCTTCGTGAGCGCGTTCAGCAGCGAGGACTTGCCGACATTGGATCGACCGACAAACGCCACGTGCGGTACCCCGTCATGCGGGATGCCTCGAGCGTCCGTGGCACTCGTGACGAACTGGGCCTCGAGAACCTTCAAAAACTAGTGCGAGGGCCTCTACCTCAGTGCGAAATAGAGGCCTGGTCGCCGGCGATCGCGGCGTCGACCGGCGCGATCGTTCCGAGCGGCTCCGCCAGCGCAATCTTCAGCACTTCGTCCATCGACTCGACCATGTAGACGTTCAGCGTGTCGAGGACGTTCTTCGGGATGTCCGCCAGGTCCTTCTCGTTCTCCCGCGGGACGATGATCGTCTTCAGCCCCGAGCGGTGCGCCGCGAGGATCTTCTCCTTCAGTCCGCCGATCGGCAGCACCTTGCCGCGCAGCGTGATCTCACCGGTCATCGCGACTTCCTTGCGGATCGGGATCCGGCCGAGCGCCGAGATCAGCGACGTGGCGAGCGTGATGCCCGCCGACGGGCCGTCCTTCGGGATCGCCCCTTCGGGGATGTGGATGTGCACGTCGGTCGTGCGGTTGAAGTTCTTCGGGATGCGGAACTCGTCCGCCTTCGACCGCACGTAGCTCATCGCCGCCTGCGCCGACTCCTGCATCACGTCGCCGAGCTTGCCTGTGAGGGTCAGCTTGCCCTTGCCGGGCATCAGCGTCGCTTCGATGGTCAGGATCTCGCCGCCGACTTCGGTCCACGCGAGACCGGTCGCGACGCCGATTTCGTTCTTCTCCTCGGCCATCGCCGGACGGAACCGCGGCACGCCCAGGTACTCGGTCACCTTGGCCGCGGTGATCTCCATGCTGAAGCCCTTGCCCTCGGTGACCACCTTGCGCGCGACCTTGCGGCAGATCGACGCGATCTCGCGCTCGAGATTGCGGACGCCCGCCTCGCGCGTGTAGCGCTGGATGATCGTCGAGAACGCCTCGTCGAGGAACACGATGTTGTCCTTCGTGAGGCCCGCTCCTTCGACCGCCTTCGGCGAGAGGAACTTCTTCGCGATCTCCACCTTCTCCTGCTCGGTGTAGCCGGCGAGCTGGAGCACTTCCATGCGGTCGCGCAGCGCCTGCGGGATCGTGTGCAGCACGTTCGCCGTGCAGATGAACATCACGTTCGACAGGTCGTACTCGACATCGAGATAGTGATCGAGAAACGCGCTGTTCTGTTCCGGATCGAGCACTTCGAGCAGCGCCGCCGACGGGTCGCCGCGGAAGTCCATCGACATCTTGTCGACTTCGTCCAGCAGGAACACCGGGTTCATCGAGCCGGCCTTCTTCATCATCTGGATGATCTGGCCGGGGAAGGCGCCGATGTAGGTGCGGCG
>WNGB01001310.1_pt1 | contig 40773 bp, 32 predicted proteins | sample 5400681 | NCBI WGS metagenome assembly WNGB01 (sample SAMN13153367, study PRJNA577476) | soil metagenome | isolation source: 115 cm soil or saprolite under grassland replicate 2 | place: USA:California | collected 2016-06-15 | reverse complement strand
CGGCCACCTCGCGCGGATCGCCCGGCACCGCAGGCAGCCGGTCCGCCAGCAGGCCGGTCACCGCGCCGTCCACCGGACCGGCGTCGGCGGAGCTGCCGGCTGTGCCGTTCACGGCGTCGCTGTCCGGGCAGGTGTCGCAGAAGACCGATCCAGCTCGCGGCAACGCGGTGGTGCGCATCCAGACCACAGCATCGCCCAGGGGCGGCGGCCATGCCGTGCTCGGCATCGTCATCACCGGCCGCGCTGTGGGCGGCGGCGTCACGATGACCGGCAGCCAGGTCACATTCGGCCCGACGGCAACACCCCGCCAGTTCACCGGCACGCTCGTCAGCCTGAACGGGACCGCCATGACCGCGCGGGTGGGCGACCGGGCCGGCCGCCGACTGCTGCTCGGCATCTCCCTGCAAACGGCGCCGTTCGGTCACAGGAACGCTGGAGGTACGTTCGGCCCGCTCCGCAGAGGAGGAGGGGGAGTAGCGATGCGCACGCCACCTGAAGGGCTTCCCCGGCTGGTGCCCGGTGCACCGAGCAACGGCATCCCGTACCACCGGGCACCACACGCTGGACCGGTGCGCAGCGCCGACGTGGTGCCCGAAGGGCTGGCTGAGCACATAGCCCGCCACGGGCCGGTACCGTTTCGGGGCCGCGTGCATGCGGCCGGCAACGGGCGCCGTGGTGAGGGCGTGCTCATCGACAGCATTGAGCGCGCCGGGCTGACCGGCCGCGGCGGCGCGGAATTCCCGGTGGCGCGGAAGATGCAGGCGGTGCTTGGAAATGCGCGCGGAGCACCCGGCCGCCGGGGCGGTGCCGTGGTGGTGGGGAATGGGGTGGAATCCGAACCTCTCAGCGCCAAGGACCTGCTGTTGCTCACCTCCTCGCCGCACCTGGTGCTCGACGGGATCTCGCTCGCTGCGGAAAGCGTCGGCGCGGGCGAGGCGTACCTCTGCGTGGACGATGGCCACGAGCGGCTTCGCCGCCAGTTGACCGAGGCGGTTGCGGTTCGGCGCAGCAGCGGTGCCGACACCACCCCGACCCGGATCGCGGCCGTCCCGGCTGGTTTTGTCTCGAGCGAGGAAAGCGCACTGGTACACCTGCTAAACGGTGGTCCGGCGGTACCCACCTTCGTGCCGCCACGCCCGTTCGCCAGAGGCGTGCGGGGCCGTCCGACGCTGCTCAGCAACGTGGAGACGCTGGCGCACATCGCATTGATCGCCCGGTACGGCCCGGCGTGGTTTCGCACCGTGGGAACGCGCGCGGCGGCGGGCTCCGCACTGATCACGATCACCGGCGCGGTTCGGGCCCCGGGTGTGGCGGAAATCGCGCTCGGCACTGTCATGCGCGACGTGCTCGCTCCGGCCGGTGGACCGGCCGAGCCACCGCAGGCCATCCTGGTGGGCGGATACTTCGGCAGCTGGCTGCCGGCGACGGCAGCGCTTGATCTCCCGGTCAGCGGCCCCGACCTGCGCGCCACGGGCGGCTCGCTCGGCGCGGGCATCCTGGCCGTGCTGCCCGAGTCGGCGTGCGGGATCGCGGAGACTGCCCACATCGCTCGCTACCTGGCAGGTCAGGGCGCTGGCCAATGTGGCCCATGCGTGAACGGGCTGCCAGCCATCGCCGAGGCCCTCGAGCAGCTCGCATGGCGGGGCCACGATGCCCGCTCGCAGCAGCGGCTGGTGCGGCTGCTCCAGCTCGTCGAGGGCCGCGGCGCATGTCACTTCCCGGACGGTGCGGCCCGGCTGGTCGCAAGCGCGCTGCGGGTGTTCTCGGCAGACCTGCGCCTGCACCTGCGCCGCGGCCCATGCGGCCGGGTCCACCGCCCCCCGATCCTGGCCGCGGCCGGGTCCGGCGCGCGTCCCGGCCAGGCCGGGCGGGTGGCGCGCACGGCAGCGCGGGTGTGAGGCCGGTGACCAGCATGAACTACCGCCGTGCGGCACAAACAGCCCGGCCAGGAACGCACCGTCTCCGGGTCAACCCGATCGCGTGCGCCGCTCACGGCGTCTGCGCCGAGCTGCTCCCCGAAATGATCAACAAGGATCCCTGGGGATATCCCATCGTCTCCGGCCATCCAATCCCGCCCGGCTTGCTCAAGCTAGCGCGCAAGGCGGCAGCATCGTGCCCCACACTGGCCCTGCTCGTCGAGCCCATCGACGGCACCGGTCGCTGACTGACACGTTTCCGGCCGGCTGGCCAACCGGTAACGTCCGAATGAGTCGTAAGAGCCTGCTTGAAAACCCCGGTTCGCTGCGCTGGTCGGCACGCCTCCGGCACGACGCACAGCGTGGCGCACGCGAGCGGGAGCGTGGCCTCAACAGGCTGTCAGGCCGACAGAAGGGCAGGCAGGTGAGTACTGGTCCGCTGCACGGGGTGCGGGTCGTGGAAATCGCGAGTCTCGCCCCGGCGCCGTTCGGATGCATGATTCTTTCTGACCTCGGCGCGGCGGTCATCCAGGTCGACAGGGTCGGCGAGAAGCCACCCACGCTTGCCCCCGTCGACCCGCTGCGCCGGGGTCGGCGGTCGGTTGGCCTCAACCTCAAGGACCCCGCCGGCGTAACGGCGCTGCTGCGCCTCGTGGAGCGGTCCGACGTCCTGGTCGAGGGGTTTCGGCCCGGGGTTGCCGAGCGTCTCGGCTTCGGCCCTGATGTGTGCCTGCGGCGAAACCCGCGACTGATCTTCGCCCGGATGACCGGGTGGGGGCAGGATGGGCCGCTCGCGCGGTCGGCGGGCCATGACATCGACTACATCGCGATCTCTGGCGCGCTCCATCCCATCGGCCGCGCCGGAGAACGGCCCGTGCCGCCACTCAACCTGATCGGTGATTTCGGCGGCGGCGGGATGCTGCTTGCGGTTGGCGTGCTCGCCGCGCTGGTCGAGCGGGCAAGCTCGGGCGAAGGCCAGGTCATCGACGCGGCCATGGTCGACGGCTCGGCCCTGTTGACCACGTTCCTCTACGGCCTGCGGGCGGCAGGGATGTGGCGAGACGAGCGCGGTACCAACCTGCTCGACGGCGGCGCGCCGTTCTACGACACGTATGAGACGGCGGACGGCCGGTACGTCGCGGTCGGCGCCCTCGAGCCGCAGTTCTACGCCGAACTCCTGCGCCTTCTTGCCCTCGACGGCGAGGAATTGCCCGCGCAGTTCGATACCGCAGGCTGGCCCGTCCTGCGGGCGAGGTTCACCGAGGTGTTCAAGCGGCGCACCCAGCCTGAGTGGGCCACCCTATTCGAGGGATCGGACGCCTGTGTGGCGCCCGTGCTCACTTCTGGCGGAGCGCCCGGCCACCCGCACAACTCCGCCCGGGGCACCTTCACCGATGTGGGCGGCATCGTGCAACCGGCACCCGCGCCCCGATTCGGCCGCACACCTTGCGCGGCGCCGACGCCGCCCCCGCCCGCGGGGGCCGACACCGACGCTGTGCTCGCCGAGATCGGGCTGGCACCTGCGGAGATCGCTGACCTCCGCCAGCGCGGCGCCGTCGGCTGAGGTTCCCACGCCGTCACGGACGTTGAGGTTCCCGCACCGGTACGGGACACCCGTGCTCGGCCCATTACGCTACGGAGAGTAATTTCGCGACCGTTTTGTCTGCACAGCACAAAATTGACGCAAATGCAAGATTGCCACGTCACCGTCAGTCGGATACCGTGCCGATCATCAGTAGGTGGGGTGCCTCACGGGGGAGAATTGGCATCTTTCGGCCTACCGGGGGCATTTTTGCGACCCAGGGGGATCAGGTATGCGCAGACTCGTCGCAGCAGCATGCGCAATGGGGCTAGGACTCGGGTTCAGCGCGGCGTACGCCGCGTCCGCGTCCGCTTCGACGACGATCGTGGTAGGACCGGGACAATCGATTCAGGCCGCTGTCAACATGGCGAATCCAGGCGACACAGTTCTTATCAAGCCAGGCGTATATCACCAAAGCGTGCTCATTCGTAAGAATGGGATCACCTTGCGTGGCTCCGGCGACTTTCTCGGCGGAACGGTGCTTGAACCACCGGCGTCGTTCCCGAAGAACCTCTGCAATGCCGCTTTCGGCCGCACCGGCGTGTGCATCTTGGCGAAGAAGGTGAATACGAGGACGGGCGCCGTCATCGAACCGGTGCGCAACGACACGGTGACCGCCCTGTACGTCGCCGGTTTCCCCGGCAACGGCGTGTTCGGCTACGGCACCCACGGCCTGCGTGTGACGCGGGTCGTGGCAGTCAACGACGGGGAATATGGCATCTCGCGGTTCGAGTCGACCGACACCGTGTTCGCCGACGATACAGCAGCGGGCAACGAGGAGGCCGGCTTCTACGTCGGAGACTCGCCCAGGGCCGACACTGTGGTCCGCGACAGCCGCGCTTTCGGCAATCAATTTGGGATCTTTATCCGTCATGCCCGCGGGATCAAGGTTGCCCACAATCGCGTGTGGGGGAACTGCGAGGGAATCCTGGTGCTCGACGATGGGCAGCCCGGTGGTGTGGGCAACACCAACGTGTGGCGCAACAGCGTGTTCAGAAACAATAAGTTCTGCCCCAAGCACGAAGAAACGCCGGTAAACCTGGAGGGCGGCGGCATCCTGCTGCTTGGCGCGACCCACACCCGGGTGGTGGGCAACAGCGTTGGCGGTAATGCCGGCAAGCAGATCAACTCCGGCGGAATACTGGTCGTCAGCGCCCACGCACTCACCAAGGGCAGCGATCCGCAGTTCGACACGATCGTGGGGAACACGGCATATCGTGATCATCCGGCGGATCTTATCTGGGACGGCACAGGGACCGGCGTGAACTTCTTCGCCAACCACTGCAAGACGTCCGTCCCCGGTGGACTCTGTCACTGACAACCGGTGGACTCTGTCACTGACAATGCGCCTCCGCCCCGGGGAACCCCGGGGCGGAGCAATCACGTCCGGCGAAGTGGAAGCTCTCGCAAATGTGGCCACCGCCACGGCCACAGCGACCAGATCCGGAAAATGATCTTACCCGAAAGTCGTTCCTGGCCACAAACCCGGCCGCGTCAGCCCGACATCGTACGGGCGCTGGCCCTGGTGACCCAGCAGCCGAGGCGCGGTGGTATGAAGACCACGTCAGGCAGTGAGCGGACGGAGGCCGGGACCAGTGGCGGTACGTAGAGCAGTCGATCTTCTCGGCGGCGGTGACGTGCCTGAGACCTTCTGGTACTCGGTGAAGCGCCGACTGCTCGGGCCACCGATGGTCAACGAACAGCTCAAGGTGGAACGGCTGTCCCGGCCGCTCGCGCTGGGCGTCCTGTCCTGCGACGGTATTTCCTCCGCGGCCTATGGCACGGAAGAGATCCTTATTGAGTTGCTGCCGTTCTTTGGCCTGGCGGCATTCACCCTCTTGCTGCCCATGACGCTGGTGATCTTGCTAGGGATCGCCCTCGTTGTGCTCTCCTACCGCGAGGTGGTCAGCGTCTACACCCGGGCCGGTGGATCCTATGTCGTCGCCAGGGAGAACTTCGGCCCCCGCTTCGCCCAGGTCGCCGCCGTGGCGCTGCTGATCGACTACGTGGTCACGGTGGCGGTCCAGACCGCCGCGGGAAGCGCCGCGATCCTGTCCGCGTTTCCCTCACTTGGCGATCTCCTCGGCCCCAGGAACACGCTGTTGATCATCTCGTGCATCGCGATCCTGATCATGTGCTACGCCAACCTGCGCGGGATAAGGGAGGCGGGCAAGACCTTCGCGCTGCCGACCTACCTGTTCTCCGGGTCGGTGATCCTGATGATCCTCGCCGGCCTGTACCGCGAGGCGTTCGGCGGCGGGCTTTCGCAGGCCCACCCCAAGCTCCAAGACACCTACCCGATAGGCCACAACACATCCGGGCTGATCACCTTCGGCGCGATCTACATCCTGGGACGCTCATTCGCCAACGGTGGCTCGTCGCTGACTGGAATCGAGGCGGTCTCCAACTCGGTCAGTGCGCTCCGGCCGCCGGAGGGCCGTAACGCCCGCCAGGTGCTTGTGATCCAGGGATCCATCGTCGCCTTCCTGATCGGCGGCATCTCCTGGTTCGCGCACATCACCCATGCGACGCCCTACATCCACGGCTACCCGACGGTGCTGGCCCAGGAGGCCAAGCTCATCTTCGGGCAATCCGTCATCGGCCAGGCGCTATTTTTCCTCGTGCAGGCGGGAACGGCCACGATCCTCTTCACCGGCGGTAACACCAGCTTCAGCGGCTTCCCGTTCCTGGCCAGTTTCGTCGCGGAGGATTCGTTCCTGCCCAGGTGGCTGACCAAGCGAGGCCACCGGCTGGTGTTCTCCAACGGCATCATCGTGCTGACCGTGGTCTCCCTGACCCTGCTCCTCGTCGTCGGAGCCACGGTCAACGCCCTGATTCCGTTCTACGCCATCGGTGTGTTCACCGGCTTCGCGATCGCCGGCTTCGGCATGGCCAGGTACCACATCAGGACCAAGGAGCAGGCCTGGCGGCGACGGCTTGTCATCAACCTGACCGGCGGCGTCTACACGGCGCTGGTCGTCGCGATCTTCGCGGTGGTGAAGTTCACCGAGGGCGCCTGGCTCGTCGTCATCGTCTTCCCAGTGCTCGTGTTCGCCCTGATCCGGCTCAACCGTGAGTACCGGACCGAAGCCGAAGTGCTTGAGAAGATCGGCGGCCGCAAGCCGCGGGATCCGCCGAACTACCCGCGCCGCACCGTGCTCCTCTTCGTGGATGACTTCGACCTGGCGACGATCTCCGCGCTACGGTATGCGCGCGGACTACGCCCCACCGGGCAGCGCGCGGTGCACTTTGTCATCGACAACGCGCAAGCGGACAGGCTGCGTGAAGACTGGTTGCGCGCCGACCGCGGGATCCCCCTCGACTTCGTGGAGTGCGCGGACCGGCGGCTGACGCGTGCCGCCGCCGAACTCGTCGCCGACGAAGCGGCCGGCGACGGCACCTTCGTCACCGTGGTGCTTCCCCGCCGCAGCTACTCACCCCTGCTCGGCCGGCTTCTGCACGACCGCACGGCGGACAAGATCGCGCGTGTGGTGAGCCGGATACCGAACTGCGCGGCCACCATCATCCCGTTCGACGTGGAAGCCCGCGTCGAGATGCTGCATGAGCGCCAGGCCGGCAAACCCGCCAAGATTCCCGTTCCGGTCCCGGACCCGAACGTCCGGGAGTACGAAGCGCCCCCACCGCCTCCCGGGGTCACGCCGATCGCCTCGCTCACCCAGCCCGGCCGGGCCACGGTGCAGGGCCGGGTACGCATTATCGAGATCAGGCCGGTTGAACAAAGCTGCGTGCTCGCCTGCACGGTCGTGGACGCCACGGGTGAGCTGACCGCGCTCTTCTACGGCCGCACCCACATAACCGGGATGATCCCTGGATCGAAGGTCAAGATGCGCGGGCCGGTCGGCATCCGTGACGGTACCGCGATCATGACAAACCCCGCCTACGAGCTGCTGCCATAGGCTAGGCGCTTAGGAGGTAACGGTGGACGCCGGGAGAGCCAGCCTCGTGGCGCCCGGCCGCGGGTCACCCGGCCGACACGACCGGCGAGGGCCGGGAGGAAGCGCACCGATGGAGACCAGTGAGCGCGTGACCGTCACCGGCCGCCACCGCGGCCGCCTGGCGGTTGCCCTGTGCGTCACCCTCGCCATTCTCGCCGTCGAGGTGGGCGGCGCGCTCCTCACCGGGTCCCTCGCCCTGCTCGCTGACGCGGGACATCTTGCCACCGACGCCGCAGGCATTGGTCTGTCGCTGCTCGCCGCGCACTTTGCCACCCGGCCAGCGACGACGCAGCGCACCTTTGGTTTCGCCAGGGCAGAAATCCTCGCCGCCACGGGCAACGCGCTGCTGCTTTTCGGCGTTGGCACGTTCATCCTCGTCGAGGGCGTGCGCCGCCTGATCACGCCGCCAACCGTGCGGCCTGGACTGATGATCATATTCGGTGTTATCGCACTGGCCGGCAGCGCCGTATCGGTTGGCCTGCTCAGCCACGGCCAGCGGGAAAGCCTGAACGTCCGGGGGGCCTTCATCGAAGTTGCCTCGGATGCTCTTGGCGCCGCCGCGGTGGTCGTGGCCGGAGTTGTCATCGTCCTGACCGGCTTCACCAGGGCGGACCCGATCGCATCGCTCGCGATCGGTGTGCTAATCCTGCCGCGCACCTGGCGGCTGCTCAGGGACGCGATTGATATCCTGCTCGAAGCGACACCCAAGGGCGTGGACCTCGACGAGGTGAGGCGTCACCTGATCGAGGTGGACGGTGTCGCAGACGTGCATGACCTGCACGCCTGGACGATCACCTCAGGGATACCCGTGCTGTCCGCCCACGTGGTTGTGGAGCCCACGGTCCTGTCAAACGGCCAGAGCGCGCGAATGCTCGACATGCTGCAGGAATGCCTGCGCGGCCACTTCGATGTGGAGCATTCCACGTTCCAGCTCGAACCCGGCGGCCACGCCGATCATGAGCCGTCCGTCTGCCTCTAACGGGAATCGGTAGCGGGAGCCGGTAGCTGAACCGGCCGGGCGGAAACGGGCAATAACTGGTGTTCTGCCCGCTAGGCAGCAGCCGCTTTTACGTGGTACGCATTTGTGTAAATCAGCGCAAACGCACCGCGCTCGGCGCTGCATGCCGGACGCAGGGAGGCCACCGTGAGCACCTACGACCGTTACACCATCCCGGTCGAGCCAGGCACCTGGGACGTTCCGGCGGCCGGGGCCGCGAGGTTCACCTGGGAGTACGACGATGGGCGTGACCGGCTGCTCGACTTGTACCAGAAGGGCAAGGACAAGCAGTGGGACGCGCAAAAGCGCATCGACTGGGACGTCGATGTCGACCCCACCAACGTCGTGGGTCTTCCCGACGAGTTCAACCCGCTGTTCGGCACCCCCATCTGGGACAAGATGACCGAGCCGGAACGCGAGGAGCACAGCAGGCACCAAGGTTCCTGGCTGTTCAGCCAGTTCCTGCACGGTGAGCAGGGCGCGCTCACCGTCGCCGCCAGGATCGTGCAGTCCGTCCCCGACCTGGATTCCAAGTTCTATGCCTCAACCCAGGTCATGGACGAGGCACGGCACGTCGAGCTGTACAACAGGTTCATCCAGGACAAGATCGGGATGTTCTACCCCGTCAACCAGGATCTAGCCCGGCTGCTCGAGAGCGCGCTCAGGGACGGCCGCTGGGATATGCCCTACCTCGGCATGCAGGTGCTGATCGAAGGGCTCGCCCTGGCCGCGTTCGGTGTGTACCGCGACCTGACCACCAATCAGCTCGTCAAGCAACTCCTGGCCTACGTGATGCAGGACGAGGCGCGCCATGTGGCGTTCGGCAGGCTCGCGCTGCGTGACTACTACGCGGGCCTGACCGAGGCGGAACGTGCCGAGCGCGAGGCGTTCGTCGTCGAAGGCTGCTACCTCATGCGGGACCGCTTCCGCGGCCAGGAGGTCTTCACCCGGCTCGGGATGCCGCTGGACGAGTGCCTGGCCTACGTCGACAACTCGCCGATATACAAGATGTACCAGTCGCTGCTGTTCACCCGGATCGTGCCCTGCGTGAAGGACATCGGGTTGTGGGGCCAGAAGGTGCAACAGGCCTACGCCGACATGGGTGTGCTCGACGCGGCCAAGGGCGACCTCAGCGCGCTGATGCGCCAGGACGAGGAGATAGCGGAGCAGTACGACAGGGAGCTAGCCGCTCGCCGAGCCGAGGTGGACGCCGCGATCGCACAGGGTGGAGACGGCTAACGATCCGGGGTTTCGAGCCTGCTTATCCACAAAATCCCGATCACCCCTGTTGCGGTTCTTGACAGCCGGCCAGAATCACCAGTAGGGGGAGGCCCCCGGGTGGGTGGGCTCTATATGGGGGTCTGCAGGTCGCTGGGCGCGACACGTAGCGGCAGCCGTTATGGATCAATCGGGTCGTCCGCTTGCCTCTTGGCGAGGTGGCTGGCCTGCGGCAACTGGGGACCTTCGGTCCACGGAGTCGGGCCGGAGGCCGCTGGGTTCGTTGTTCGCTCTGTGTGAACGTTGCGTTAGCAATAAATCGAGCCAGATATCCGGGCCACGGCTCAACCCACCTGCCCGGCGTGGGGATCGTAATGATTTGCAGATATCCAAAATGATCGGCGAAGACGGTAAGCCCATACCAGTCACAGGTTGGAGTCTGGCGTACGAGGACGTGGTACCACGCCAGGAGGGCCTGCGCGAGGCTCTGTGCACGCTCGGCAACGGCTACTTCGCGACTCGCGGCGCTGCGCCGGAGGCGAGAGCGGACGGGGTGCACTACCCCGGCACGTACGTCGCCGGCTGCTTCAACCAGCTGAAGACGGAGATCGCGGGGCGTGTCACGGAAAACGAGAGCCTGGTAAACGCGCCTAACTGGCTCTGTTTGACGTTCGCGGCGCAGGACGGGCCCTGGCTCGGTCTCGACGGCACCGAGATACTCGAGGACCGCCAGGAGCTAGACCTGCGCCGGGGAGTGCTCACCCGCCACAGGCGGATCCGGGACAGCGATGACCATGTCACGCGGGTCACGCAGCGCCGTTTCGTGCACATGGGCGCCGCACATCTCGCCGCGCTTGAGATGACGATCGTGCCGGAAAACTGGTCTGGGCGGTTGCGCATCCGCTCCGAACTCGACGGCACCGTGACAAACTCCGGCGTCCCCCGTTACCGGCAGCTCGCCAGCCGCCACCTCGTCCCAGTCGAGAGCCGGTGCCTGGAGACCGACGGCATGCTGCTTGTCGTGGAAACGAGCCAGTCGCACATCCGCATTGCCGAGGCGGCGCGGACACGGCTGTTCCGCAATGGCGCCCGCGCGGACGATCGCGGAACAGCGTGCCAGGAGCCGGGTCGGATCGGCCGCGAGTACGCGATCGACGTCGCGGCCGAGGACACGGTCGTGGTGGAGAAGACCGTGGCGATCACCACGTCCCGGGACCGCGCCGTCGCCGACGTGGGTGTCGCGGCGGCAACCTGGCTGGAGAGCGCTGGCTCATTCGACGAACTTCTCCGCGGCCATGTGCTGGCCTGGGCCCACCTCTGGGCTCGCTTTCCGCTCCAGCTTCGCGGCGGCGACGACGACCGCGTGCTGCCTGTGCTGCGGCTGCACTTCTTCCACCTGCTGGTGAGCGTCGCATCCAACTGCGTTGACCTCGACGTTGGCGTCCCGGCGCGCGGGCTGCACGGCGAGGCGTACCGCGGGCACGTGTTCTGGGACGAGCTGTTCGTCTTCCCCGTCCTCAACCTGCGGCTGCCGGAGCTGAGCCGGTCGCTGATGGCCTATCGCTACTATCGTCTGCCCGCCGCGAGGCGGGCGGCCATCGACGCGGGTCACGTGGGCGCCATGTACCCGTGGCAGTCCGGCAGCGACGGCACCGAACAGAGCGCTCTGGTCCATCTCAACCCGCAATCAGGCCGCTGGCTGCCTGACACCACCTATCTGCAGCGCCATGTCGGCATCGCCGTCGCCTATAACGTCTGGCAGTACTACCAGGCCACGGGGGACAGAGATTTCCTCGCCAACCAGGGCGCCGAGATCATCCTCGAAGTCGCCAGGTTCTTCGCCAGCATGGCCGCCTACGACCGTGAGCTGGACCGGTACGTCATCCGCGGAGTGGTGGGACCGGATGAGTTTCACACCAGCTACCCTGACTCGCCCAACGCTGGGATTGACAACAACGCCTACACCAACGTGATGACGACCTGGCTGCTGCTGCGCGCCGTCGAGGTCCTGGACCTGCTGACCGAGCACCGCCGCACCGAACTCACCGAGACCCTTGGGCTTACCGCGACCGAGCAGGAACGCTGGGAGCACATCTCGCGCCGCATGTACGTGCCGTTCCACGGCCAGGGCATCATCAGCCAGTTCGAAGGCTACGAGAAGCTGACAGAACTCGACTGGGTGGACTACTACGCCAGGTACGGGGACATCAGGCGGCTGGACCGGATTCTGGAAGCCGAAGGGAACAGCCCGAACCGGTACAAGGTCTCCAAGCAAGCCGACGTGCTGATGCTGTTCTACCTGCTGTCCGCCGACGAGCTTGGCGGACTGCTGCACCGCCTCGGCTACAACTGGTCCGCGGGCCGCATCCCTGACACCATCGACTACTACCTGGCCCGCACCTCCAACGGTTCGACGCTCAGCTCCGTCGTCCACGCATGGGTGCTTGCCCGCGCCAACCGCACGCAAGCCTTTGATGAATTTGTCGATGCGCTGCGCAGCGACGTCGCCGACGTCCAGGGCGGCACGACAGCCGAGGGCATCCATCTCGCGGCCATGGCGGGGACCATCGATGTCTTGCAGCGCTGTTTCGCCGGCGTGGAGACCCGCGACGATGTGCTGTACCTCAACCCGTTCTGGCCGGAACGGCTCGGCAAGCTGGAGTTCTCCGTCCTCTATCGCGACCATGTGATCACTTTGACCGTCGTGGACCACACCGTGGTCGTGCACAGCGGCCCAGGCAAGCTGCCGCCGGTGCGGGTCGGATGTCACGGGCAGGTGCGTGAGCTCAGCGCCGGGCAGACGCTGGAGTTCCGGCTCTGAGGTGCCTTGGCACCGGACTCTTACGGGATCATCTCACCTCGCGGAGGGGGCATCCGGCCGGGAAGCACCCTCCAGCGCGGCCAGCTGGGGTCCGGGGCCAGGACGGTCCGGCCCTGCGAGGCGGTCCAGCCGGGAGAGAATTTTTTCACCGCTGCGCCGCGCGGTCAGGCGCAGCATTGACGGCGCGGCTCGTGAGAGCGCATAGCTCAGCCACGCCTCCGCGTTGACGGGGACGAGCGGCCGGCTGCCACGCACGGCGCGCATCGCCGCGAGCGCCACCTTTTCCGGCGGGAAGGCCCGCAGCCCCAGCGCCCTGTCCGCCCCGGCCCGGAGGCGTTCCATCTGGGCCTCGCTCACACCCACGTAGTGGGCAGCCCGCGCGATCCCGGTATCGGTGAAGCCCGGGCAGATGGTCGTCACACCGACACCCGCCGACGAAAGTTCCGCACCAAGACAGTCGCCGATCATGCGCACGGCGGCCTTGGTCGCCGCGTACGCGGACAGCATCGCCGGCGGGGCGAACGCGGCCGCCGACGCGATGTTCACGATGTGACCGCCTTCGCCCCGCTGTGCCATCTGCGTGCCGAAAAGCCGGCATCCGCGCACCACGCCAAGCAGGTTCACATCGATGATGCGCCGCCAGTCCTCCTCGGTGTGCGCCAGGAACGGACCGATGACCGCGATACCCGCGTTGTTGATCACTACATCAGGCACCCCACAGGTATCGCCCACCCAGGCCGCGAACCGCTCCATCTCTTCCGGCGCGGAGACGTCCACCTGATACGGCTGCGCGGCACCACCGTGGGTGGCGACGTCGTCACACGTCCGCTTCACCCCAGCCAGATCCAGATCGGCGGCAATGACCTCCGCTCCGGCCTTGGCAAAGGCGATCGCGATGGCCCGCCCGATGCCGCTGCCCGCACCGGTTACGACCACAAGATGGCCACCGAACGGCTGCGCTGCTGGGCCCGCGTTGGCACGGCGCAGCGCCCGGGTGGCTGGTTCACCCTCGACATGATCGGCGAACTCGGCGATCCAGAGCGCCAGCCGCTCAGGGTGGGTGCGGTGCACCCAGTGCCCCGCCCGGATCTCACGGCGCCACAGCCTCGGTGCGTGCCCGGTGAGCGCCAGATAAGTGCGCCGGGCAATGAATGAGTCACGGGTCGCGACCACGACCTGGACGGGCACGTCGACCGGGACAGGCTCGCCGCGCGAGGCCTCCCGCCCGAACGGGCCGTGCATGTTCGCCCGGTAAAGCTCGAGGCCTCGCACGGCGTCCCCAGTGATCGTCTCGGCCGGATGGCCGGGCCGGGGCTGCACACCGGCGCGGGCCTGCAGCATGCGTCCCCAGCGCCTGCCGAGCCACGCGCGCCAGACGAGCTCGGGCAGCACGGGCAGCTTGAAGAACCCGATGTGCCAGGAGCGGCGCAGCTGGTTCGCGACGTCCGCGAGGCCGCGCGGCCCGCGCCAAGCTCGGCGGCGCAGCCAGGCAGCGACCTGGTCAAGCGATGGGCCACCGACCGAGGTGAAGGAGGCGATCCTGCCCGCAAGGCGGGGCTCGGTCAGGGCCTGCCAGGCCTGAATCGAACCCCAGTCATGGCCGACCAGATGGACCTGGCGGCCGGGACACACGGCATCGACGACCGCGTGGAGGTCGGCGACCAGCCGTTCCAGCCGGTAGTTGCCGGTACCCTGCGGTGCTGTCGATGCCCCGCAACCGCGCATGTCGTAGGTGATCACATGAAAGCGCGGCGCCAGTGCGTCGGCCACCTCGTCCCACACCGCGGCGGTGTCGGGATAGCCGTGCAGGAGAAGGACGGGAGGCTGGCCCGTGGCACCGCGCTCCGTGACAGCGAGCCGCACCTCGCCGGTGTCAACGATGCGGTGCCGGGGTGAGTCCTGGCGGTGCTGCACCGGCCCTCCTCGTCCTGAATTGACGCTTATGAACTATCGAGTATCAGCGACCGTACGCCAGACAACGCCCGTTGGACAGCCTGGTCCGCGACCATCGCAGAGCCGAATCGCCGCTGCGACGTGCCCGGTGTGCCGCATCGAGGGGTAGCGAAGGCCGACCCGGTGCGAAATTCGCACCGGACGATATCTTCAAGATCGGCAGCGGGCCTTACGCATAGGCGAGATCTCAATCTAATCCGACCCCGGGCGTGATCGAATAGCGTCATGGAACGCCTCGCCAAGCAACTGCGCTTCCTGCAGGAAATCGACCAGTTGAAGGGCGTGCTGCGGCAGACCGCGCTCCTGGACCGCTCACGGCGGGAGAACTCCGCCGAGCACTCCTGGCATCTCGCCATGATGGCTGTCACCCTCTGCGAGTACACGCCGCCAGGAACCGACGTGCGGCGCGTCATCACCATGGTGCTGCTGCACGACATCGTTGAGATCGATGCAGGCGACACGTTCCTTTATGCCTCGGCCGCGCAACTCGCCCTCGCGGAGCAGGCAGAACGCGCCGCCGCGGACCGCATCTTTTCGCTGCTGCCAGCGGATCAGGCGCTGCTGCTGCGCGCCGTATGGGATGAGTTCGAGGAACGACGCACGCCAGAGGCTCGCTTCGCCCGGGCGCTTGACCGCCTGCAGCCGATGCTCGCCAACTATTACAACGGCGGAGGCACCTGGCTCAGCCACGGTGTCACTGCCGACCAGGTACTCGCCAAGGTGCGGCTCATCGAGGAGGGTTCCGCCGAGCTCGGCGCTTACGCCAGGCAACTCATTGCCGCCGCTGTGGGGCGCGGCATCCTCGCGCCAGCCCGCTAGGCAGATGTCCGCCCAATCGTCGCGCGGAGGCTGCCGCCTGGGCGGCCGCGCTCGACAGCCAGCATCTCCGCAACGATCGAGAGTCCGATCTCCGCGGGTGTACGAGCGCCAACGTCCAAGCCACACGGGGTACGCAGATCCGCCACGCGCTCGGCCGGTACACCGTCGGCACGCAGCTGGTCCATGACCCGTGGCGCGTGCCGACTACTGCCCAGCATGCCAACGAAGAAGGCGTCGGTGGCCAGGGCCAGCTTGAGCACGTCGGCCGCCCATGGCTCATCATGGTCGGATACGACGACCGCGTCGCGCGGGCCGGGTGGCTGTCGTGTCAGGTCATCGACTGGATCGGTGGGACCTTCGATCAGTCGGATCCGCCAGCCGATCAGACCAGCGAGCTCGGCGACACTGCGCCCGACTGGATTGTCACCCGCGACGATCGCGCCCGGCGACGGCTCAAACCGTTCGGCGAACATGTCGAGCACCTGCTGGCCACCGTGGCCGAACACCGCGCGGCGGCGAAGTGCGGCCGGGCTGCCGGATCTAGCGCCGGGTCGGCAGCTACCGGCGTGGCCGACAGCGGCGGACGCCAGCTCGGCCGCCAGGGCGGCTCCCGCGGTGTCGAACTCCGAACAGCCCAGCGTGCCGGCCACCACGCGGTCGCCGCTGAAGACCAGCTTGGCGCCCGGGTGCGAGGGCGGATTGCCTTCGACGGCAACCACGGTAACGAGCACCGCAGGCAGGCCTTGCCCAACCAGCCGACCGAGCGCCACCACCGCATCCGCTTCGCCACCTGCCACCGTGCTCCGCCTCCTCGCTTGTCCCGCCTCGCTAACACACGGCCAGCTTGCTCGCGGCATGAGCCGCCGTTAACGGCAGCCTAAGCGAGCTCATCGCACGCTCGGCCCGGTAGCTCAGCGCGCGGGCCGGGTAGGGAGGTAGTGTGATCCATTCCCTCGCGCGATTGTTCGGCCGTGACTCAAGGGGGGCCCATGAGCGCAGGCGAGTGCCTGGCTTAACGCTGCGGCCCGCCAACCTGGCCACCCGTCTCGAGCGCTTGCGCTCGGTTGACGGCGCGAGCGCTGCGCTGTCAAGGACCCTGCGGCGCGCCCTGCCGCCCGGGTCGGCCACGGACGCGCTGCATGGTGTGCCCCTTGGCCAGCCGGCTCATCCACGCATGAATGGACTTCCGCTCGGTTTCTGGACCTCGGCTGCGTTCCTCGACCTCATGCCGGAGACGGAACGGGCCACGCGTGCGCTGATCGCAGCTGGCATCGCAGGGACGGCCCCTGCAGCGCTTACCGGCCTTGCCGACTGGTCAGTTTTGCACCGGGAACAGCAGCGTGTCGGCGTCGCGCACGCCGCCACCAACACGGCGGCCACCGCACTCTTCTGCGCGTCGCTGATCGCCAGGTCGGCCGGCCGCCAGCGCAGCGGCAAGGCGCTTTCGTTCACCGGCCTCGCGGTCGCAGGCCTCGGCGGGTACCTGGGCGGCCATCTGGCGTTCCACCTGGCCGCGGGGGCCAATCACGCCGAGCCCGTTGCACACCTCGCCTCCCTCGGCTGGCACGACCTGTGCGCGCTCTACGAGCTGCCCGATGGCAGGCCGGTGCGCCGGGAATTCGGGTACATCAGCGTCCTGGTACTGCGAGAAGGCTCGTCGGTCAGCGCCGTCGCCGATCGTTGCGCACACCTCGGCGGGCCACTGCACCAGGGCGAACTGGTCAGTGTGGGCGGTGACCGGTGCATCAGCTGCCCATGGCACGGCAGTGTGTTCCGGATTAGCGATGGTGTGCTAGTTCGCGGGCCTGCGACGTCACCGCAACCCGCATTCGACACTCGGGTGTCGAAGAGCGGGATGGTCCAACTCCACCCGCGTCTATAGAGCCGGATCGGGGTTGCAAACAGGCTCTAAAGCCGCCCGCCGGGTCTCCGCACGCGAAATGCCGCCCAAACGACCTTTCCATCGCCATCCAGAGGGCTCCAGCCCCACCGATCGCTACAAGATTCCACGACCTGCAAGCCGCGACCGGACTCACGCAAGTAGTCTGGCGGCCTACGCACCGGCGTACCGTCCCCGGGATCGGACACCATGCACAGGACATGTGCCAGCTGCAGGGTGAGACACACCCGAATGGGCCGTGCCCACCGGGAGCGTGACGAACGCGCCAGACCGTGGTTAAGCGCGTTGGTGACCAGTTCGGAGATGACCCCGGTGACGTCGTCACACAGGTCGGAAAGACCCCAGGCAGTGAGGGTCTCGCGGGTGAAATCGCGGGCTAGTTTGACTGACTCTGGGCGGCCGCGCAGTGCGCAGGCCGTCTCGTCCCAGACCTTGGCGCGGCCGTTGCTGACCTGCGCTGGCCACGCGGGTAAGAGCCCAGCCAGTGCGGCGCCGTTCCTTAAGCCGTCATCCACGACCCCCAGGGCCTGCGAAGCGATCATCGCGGCCCCCGCCGAATGCGTTTGGCGGCACACGGGAAACGTCCGTCCACGCGCGTTATCATCTCTGGTAACGCTTGCAGATGCAAGGCCTAATGCACGTGCAAACGCGCTGTGCATCATTTTGATCGCTGATTTTGGAGGAGTTCTGGCCGCGCATTGATGCGGCGCGGTCGGGGGAAACGGAAGGAGTCTGGGGGGGAAATGTGATCGAAGGCCAGCCAGAGGGCGGTCCCACCGTCCTGCGTATTCTGCTTGGCAGTCAGCTGCGCCAGCTCAGGGAGAGGGAGGGGATAACGCGAGACGAGGCGGGTTATACGATCCGGGCATCCGGCTCCAAGATCAGTCGGATGGAACTTGGCCGAGTGGGTTTCAAGGAGCGGGACGTCGTCGACCTCCTGATCCTCTATGGCGTCACGGACGCCGCTGAGCGAGAGGCTCTGTTGGATCTCGCCGCGAAGGCGAACTCGCCCGGCTGGTGGCACCGGTACAACGACTTGCTGCCGAACTGGTTCCAGGTCTATGTCGGGCTTGAGGACGCTGCCACGCTGATACGGACCTATGAGGTCCAGTTCATCCCTGGCCTGTTGCAGACCGAGGACTATGCCAGGGCGGTCATGAGCGTTGGCCACGCAGGTGCGCCACCAGCAGAGTTGGATCGCAGAGTGCGGCTGCGTGCTGATCGCCAGAAGCTACTAAGCCGCCCCGGCGGTCCACGGCTGTGGGCCGTAATCGACGAGGCGGCCCTGCGGCGGCTGATCGGCGGGCCGGAGGTTATGCGGGCCCAACTGGACCACTTGCTCGAGGAACTGAAGCTCCCGAACGTCATCCTGCAGGTCATGCCGTTCCGAACCGGCGGTCACGCGGCCGAGGGCGGCCCGTTCACCCTGCTGCGGTTTCCCGAGCCCGACCTGCCTGACGTGATCTACGTAGAGCAGCTCACCAGCGCGCTCTACCTCGACCGGCGCGAGGACGTCGACAAGTACACGGAGGTCATGGAGCGGCTATCGGTCGAGAGCGAACCCCCAGAAAAAACAGCCGAGATCATAGACACGATCATGAAGGAGACTAGGTGATAAAGGCGTACAACGGGATGCCTGCGCGGTACTTGGACGGGGCGGCTTGGCTGAAGAGCCGCCACAGCAACTCACAAGGAGCCTGTGTAGAAATGGCCAAGCTGCCGGATGGGCATGTCGCGATGCGGAACTCCCGCCACCTGGAAGGCCCGGCGCTCATCTACACCCGGGCCGAGATTGAAGCTCTGATCCGTGGTGTTCAGGACGGAGACTTCGACTACCTCATCGGCTAGCTGTACTGCCCACGGCTTCGCGCAGGACAGGGTGGGAGCGGTGGCCATCACGCAAATGAGGCCAGAGGTAATCCGCGCGAAACCAAAGCAGTCCGCAGCCAGGCGCCGGCGCATGACCGGAGCCAAGCTGACCGGAACCCGAGCTGACCGGATTTTTTACTCGGTCATGGCCCGCGCCGGGCGGTCCGCCGCCCGGCGCGGTGCTGGATGCTCCACGAGAGCAAGAACCCGGCTGGCCATGAACCGCGCCGTACGCACAGCTGTCCCACCGCGTGTTACCTCGCTCACTTCGACCATGCCGCGGCGGCTCACTACCTCGACCCGACGGCCGGCCCGGGTGGCAGCGACTTCATAGTTCCGGACGGCCTCGCCGGCGTCGATGACGATCTCGACCCAGTCACCCTTCACAGGCCGCCTCCGGCACCGCGGGGCCTCACGTCCCCACTGCGTTGTCGCATGTCACCGATGGTAGTTGGGTACCCAGCGGCAGCCGTTCAGGAGCTAAAAGGAAAACGGCTCACGCTGGCGCCTTCAGCCTCCTGCTCAGCCGAGCCTTGTGCCGACAGCGGGGCCGCGCCATCACCAGGCAAGCGGGCCGCGCCATCACCAGGCAACGGGCCGGCGCCGTCCCTTTGTGCCGCGCCGGCCTTGTCGCCCGCGGGGCGCTCTCCCCCGGTGAGTGCGCCGAACAACCCGCCAAGGCCCTCAAGCGCCTTACCGACCTCGCTCGGCACAATCCACAGCTTGTTCGAGTCGCCCTGCGCGATCTGTGGCAGTGTCTGCAGGTACTGGTAGGCGAGCAACGGCTGATCGGGATTGCCGTCGTGGATCGCCTGGAAAACGGTGGTGATGGCGCGCGCCTGACCTCCCGCCCTCGCCGCTTGAGCCTCGGCATCGGCGTTCGCGCGCACCACGGCTGCTTCCGCCTCGCCCTGCGCCTTAAGCACCGCCGCCTGCCGCGCTCCCTCGGCGGTTAGGATCGCGGACTGCTTCGAGCCTTCCGCGGTCAGGATCGCTGCGCGCTTGTCGCGCTCCGCACGCATCTGCTTTTCCATCGAATCCTGGATGGACGGCGGCGGCTCGATCGCCTTCAGCTCCACGCGGCCCACACGGATCCCCCACTTACCCGTCGCCTCGTCCAGCTCGCGCCGCAGCTCGTGGTTGATCTGGTCCCGCGATGTCAATGTGGTCTCAAGATCCATACCGCCGACCACGTTACGCAGCGTGGTGACCGTCAGCTGCTCGACGGCGGTGATGAAATTCGCGACCTCGTAGGTCGCCGCCTTCGCGTCGGTCACCTGGAAGTAAATGACCGTGTCAATGCTGACGACCAGGTTGTCCTTGGTGATCACAGGTTGCGGCGGGAAGCTGACCACCTGCTCCCGTAGATCGATGAGCGGGCGCAACCGATCCACCATTGGCACCACAATGTTCAGGCCGGCGTGCAGGGTCCGGTGGTAGCGACCGAACCTTTCGACGATTCCCGCCATCGCCTGGGGCACTACGCGGATCGTCTTGAACACGATGAATCCGGCAAGGGCCACGACGATGAGCACGAGAACAGCGGTAACAACAGTGCTCATGACGACTCAGCTCCGTAGGCGCGAAAACGGCGCCGGTGATCCCGGCGATGCCAGTGCCGCGTTGTGCTGAGGGCCGCTAGGAGGCCGATCCCAGCGCGGCGGCCAGCCGCCACACCCCTCGCACAAATGGCACTCACATTCGTGATACTAGGTCGAGATTTCGCCCTTAGTTAGAGCCTGTTTTGGAATCCCGGTTCGATGCGCTGCACGGCGTGCCTCCGGCACGGCGCAGAGTGGGTCAAAATCCTTACGCGTACGTAGCCCGCGCCGTCCAGCGGGCTTGCCGGTGCTCGACGGACAGTGGCACGCCAAAACACCTCGACAGGTTCCGCTCTGTGAACACGTGCGCCATCGGCCCCGAAGCGATCACGCTGCCCCTGCGCAGCAGCATCGCGTGGGTGAATCCGTCAGGAACCTCCTCCACGTGATGCGTAACCAACACCGACATCGGGGCGTTGGGGTCTTTGGCCAGGGCACCGAGGCGGCGCACCAGGTCTTCGCGCCCGCCGAGGTCAAGGCCTGCGGCCGGCTCGTCGAGCAGCAGCAGTTCGGGATCAGGCATCAGAGCCCGTGCTATCTGCACCCGCTTGCGCTCGCCCTCCGACAGGGTGCCGAACTTCCGGCGGATCAGATGCGCGCAGCCCAGCGCATCGAGCATCTCGACGGCGCGGGTCACGTCCGAGGAGTCGTACTCCTCCTGCCATCGCCCGAGAACGGCATAAGACGCCGTCAGCACCAGGTCGATCACCTTCTCGCCCGGCGGAACCTTCTCCGCGACCGATGCGCTCGAGAAGCCGATCCTTGGGCGCAGCTCGAAGACATCCACCTGGCCGAGGCGCTCGCCCAGGATCTCCACCTCACCCTCGCTCGGGAACAGCAACGAGGCTGCCACCTGCAGCAGCGTCGTCTTCCCTGCGCCGTTCGGGCCGATGACCACCCAGCGCTCGTCCTCGTGCGCCGTCCAGTCGATGTTGCGAAGAAGCATGTTGCCATCGCGCCGGACACCGACGCTGCGAAGCCGTAGCACTTCGTCGGACACCCAGCCTCCTCCCACCGGCGGACGCTATGTACAGGCTGCTAAGAACCTACAGCCAGAGAACCTACCGCGCGCCCAGCACGTTATGGCCATCTCCCAGACTCCAGCGGTACATCTGGCGCATCTGCTCCTGCCGGGCGCCAGACACCGCGAACAATGCGCGCGCGCTCGGGTCACCCGCGTTGGCCGTTGCCACCACCTCGGCATGACCGCGATCCCTGGCCACCTTGAGCGCGGCGTCGACCAGGGCACGCCCATGGCCCCGGTGACGGAACGCGGTATCGACCTCGATGCGCTGGATCAGCATCATCCGCCGACCGTCCGGGCGCGGTAACTCGTAGCCGTACAGCCAGCCAACTGCCTTGCCGCCGTCCTCGGCGACCAGCAACAGTGTGTACGGATCGGCAAGAAAGTCCCACGAATCCAGGCGGCTCGACCCCATGAACCGGCTGACAATGAGGTTCGCTGTCGGCAGGTCAGCGATTCCCAGACGGCGCACGCTCATCGGCCCGGCTCCAAGCGTCTTTCCGACAGTTTCCGGCCAATTGCCCGATATGTACAGCACTACGCAGGCCGCCCGACGCGCAGCGCACCAGGTGAGGGCGCGTCAGGCGAGGGCGCGTCAGGCGAGGGCGGGTCAGGCGAGGCCGGGTCAGATTCCGATGAGGCCGCGCCGCACCGCGTAAACGGCCGCCTGGGTGCGGTCCTGAACCCCCAGCTTGGTCAGTACCGAACTCACATGAGTCTTTACCGTCTTCTCGGCCACCCCAAGAGTCTTTGCGATCTCACGGTTCGACCGGCCCTGCGCAACAAGGCCGAGGACCTCTCGCTCGCGCTCCGTCAGCGCGTCCCAGCCCGAGGGTTCCTGCCGCACGACGGCGAAACCTGTCAACGGGCCGGCGGCCGCGGGAGCAAGCACGACGTTGCCGTCGGCCGCAGTCCGGATCGCACGCACCAGCGCTTCAGGATCGACGTCCTTGTACAGGTAGCCGACAGCGCCCGCCGCCATGGCCGAGGCGACCGGCCCCGCGCCAGCGGCGCTGGTCAGGATCAGCGCCCTGGCGGCGAGCCCCCGCGCGCGAAACTCCTCAAGCACACCGACGCCGTCGAGGCCAGGCATCTTCAGATCAAGCAAGATCACATCAGGCGCCAGCGTCTGGGTGAGCTCGACCGCCTCGGTACCGTCTGCCGCCTCCCCGACCACCACGATGTCGTCCTGAACATCGAGGAACGTCCGCAAACCTTGGCGGACCACCGGGTGATCGTCCGCGATGAGCACCCGAATGCACGGTGTCATCGCCGACCCCGCGCCGCTGCGCCGCCCGACCGCCCACGCCCGCCAGCCGCCGCGCCAGGGTGCGCCTTGAAGCTGGGCGTCCGGATGGGCACGGCCAGCCTGACCGTGGTGCCCGCCTCGGGGGCGGAGCGGATGGTCAGCGTGCCCCCTACCGACGTTGCACGGTCCCGCATCGAAGCCAGCCCAAGTCCACCCGACCGCGCACCACGCGGACCCGAAAAGGCACCAGGCCCGCCTGGCTGCACTGCAAGATCACCAGACGCGAAACCGGCACCGTCGTCGGCCACTTCCAAGATCACCTGCCCGAGTTCTCGGCCTAGCCTGACGCGCACCTGTTTGGTGCCGGAGTGCCGCAGCGCGTTGTGCAGCGCTTCCTGCGCCACCCGGTAGATGACCGCGTCGATCTCGCCGCCCAGGCATGGCAGCTCACCCGCGCTGAACTGCACCTGCCTACCATGTGCGCGCCCGGCCACCTCGGCATATCTGCGTACCGACTCGGCCACGTCGTATGCGCTCAGATCCGGGGGAAGCAGGCCGTCGATCACCGCGCGAAGCTCGGCATGCGCCTGAACGCCCAGTTCGGCGACGCTTTCTAGCTCGGCGGCAGCGCGAACCGGATCCCGGGGCACAAGTATTGCCGCGGCACGCGCCTTTACCCTGATGCCGAACAGCTTCTGTGACACCGCGTCATGTAGATCCCGCGCGAGCCTGGCACGCTCCTCGATCACGGACAGCTCGCGGCTCCGCTCGTAAAGCCGGGCATTTGTGAGTGCAATCGCGGCGTGTGCGGCGAACAGGGAGAGCAACTCCTGATCACGTTCGGTAAAGCCCCCGGGCGCCCGCTTGTTGGCGAGGAACAGGATGCCGAGCACATCGGGCCCATCCTTGATCGGCACGCCAAGGAAGTCGGCGAGCACGGGGTGCGCAGCCGGGAAGCCCTCGAACCGCGGGTCCGCGCGGATGTCGGCGAGCCGCTGGGGCGTGCCTTCTCTGAGCAGTACGCCGAGCATGCCATGCTGGCGTGGCAGGGGGCCGATCGCCTCCTGCTCTCGTACGGTCATGCCGTCCACGACGAATTCCGCGAACGATCCGTCAGCGCCTGGCACACCGAGCGCCGCGTAGCGCGCGCCGAGCAGCGACCGCGCCGACTTCACGATGGTCTGGAGCGCATCGTGCACGGACACCTGCCGGGTGACCGCCAGAACGGCCTGGCTCACCTGGTAGAGCACCCGATCGAGCCGGTCGCCCGCTGCCCGCGGCCGGCGCGACGACCGCACGTCAGCCTTGTCCTGGCCCATGCCCGAACGGTACCTCCAGTGTCGCGGCGCTGGATCGGCCGCCGGTCCTAGGACCATAAGCGCAGCACCGACTACGGCCACCGCCCGATGCGCTGCGGGCCAGGCGACCCTAACCTCGATTGCATGAACAATGCACACACTCTGGTCGCGCTTGTCACCGGCGCCTCCCGTGGCCTGGGACAAGCGCTCGCGGGCGGCCTCGCGGAGAGCGGCTATTCGCTCATCGTGGATGCCAGGAACGCGAGCGCGCTCAGCGCGGCCGTGGCCTCGCTCCCGGCCGCCGCCGGGGTGAAGGTGGTCGCGGGCGATGTCACCGACCCCACCCACCGGGAGGCGCTACGCGCTGCCGCCGCCGACGCTGGCGGGCTGGACCTGCTCGTCAACAACGCGGGCACACTCGGCGCCAGCCCCCTGCCGCCACTCGCCGCCTACCCGATTGCCGAGCTGCGGGCATCATTCGAGGCGAACGTGATCGCCCCGCTCGCCCTGATCCAGCTCATGCTGCCCTGGCTGCGTGAGCGCGGTGGCGCGATCCTCAACATCACATCCGACGCCGCGGTGGAGGCTTACGCCGGCTGGGGCGGTTACGGCGCCGCGAAGGCCGCGCTCGAGCAGGCGTCGAACGTGCTGGCCGCCGAGGAGAACACGGTCCGCACCTGGTGGGTCGATCCCGGCGACCTCCGCACCGCCATGCACCAGCGCGCCTTCCCCGGCGAAGACATCTCGGACCGCCCGCTGCCCGCCACCGTGGTGCCGGCCTTTCTCCGGCTGGTCAGGGAACGGCTGCCCAGTGGGAGGTACAGGGCGGCTGATCTGTTCCAAGTCAGCGACACCCATGTCTTCTCCTGAACGGCGGCCGCTTCGTGGCGCCCGCATGCCACGGCCACCCCGGCATGGGAAACCACTCCGCTCCCCTCAAGATGAACTACACGGTGTCGTTTCCGAAAGGGACGGTGCCACGTTCCCGGGCCTACCCTGCCAGGCGCGCGCCACGCGGCCGACGCCACGCGACCGCCGACGCCACGCGACCGCCGACGCCGCAGCGCCCGCCTCCCCGGCGCTTCGAGGCTAACTACACGGTGTAGTTTACTAGGTGGGACGCGTGGCACCTTCCGGGCGCGCCACGCAGCGGCAGCCGTTAAGGACGATGACTAAGGACCATTATGACGATTGAGTTCACTCTCCCGGCCGAACGCGAAGCTCGAGAGCCGCCCGAATCTCGCGGACAGCCGCGCGACAGTGTGCGGATGCTCGTCAGCAGGCGGCGGACGGGGACGATCAGCCATCACGCGTTCACCGATCTGGCGAGGGTTCTGCTGCCCGGGGACCTGGTCGTGGTCAATACGTCCGCGACGCTGCCAGCCGCGGTCCGGGCCAGCGAGGATCTCAGCGTGCATTTTTCCACGCCGTTGCCCGACGGGGCGTGGATGATCGAACTGCGTGCTGCCTCTGGTCCCGCCACCGCCCCCTACCAGGGCGGGACCGCTGGCATGGTGATCGAACTTCCCGGGGGCACCCGGCTGACGCTCTGCGACCGGGTTACCGGGCGACTGTGGCGGGCGCGGCTGTCCACGGCGGTTATCCCCTACTTGCTTCGCCATGGCACGCCGATCCGCTACTCGTATGTGCCGAAGGACTGGCCAGCCGAGGCCTATCAGACCGTGTTCGCTACCCGGCCGGGCAGCGCCGAGATGCCGAGCGCCAGCCGACCATTCACCCCGGAGCTTGTGACACGGCTGGTCACACGCGGCGTGAGCGTCGCGCCGCTCACCCTGGACACCGGGGTCTCCTCGCTTGAAGGCGACGAGCCGCCCTACCCGGAGCCCTATGACGTCCCGCCGTCGACGGCGCGGCTGGTCAACTTCACGCGGGCGCACGGAGGGCGGGTGATCGCCGCGGGAACAACGGTCGTGCGTGCGCTGGAAACCGCCGCTGATGTCATTGACACCAGTGATGCCGATGATCTCGTTGATGCCAGTGATGTTGTTGATCACGATCGCGGCGCTCTAAGACGAGCGCCTGGCTGGGCGCGTGCGTCCGCCGGGTGGACCGATCTGGTCGTCTCAGCGCGACGGGGCCTGCGCATCACGGACGGGCTGCTCACCGGCTTCCATGAGCCGCGCTCGTCGCACCTGCTCATGCTGGAGGCATTCGCCGGGCCGGATCTGCTGCACCGCTGTTACGCGGAAGCACTGAGCGAGGGATATCTGTGGCATGAGTTCGGTGACGTTCACTTGCTGCTGCCTTGACTCCGCCAGGCTGATCCCAGCCTTGGCTCCTTCCGGGTGATCCCAGCCTCGGTCCCAGCCTGCCTCCTCGGTCCATGTCATGCAGGCCAAGGAGGTAGCGTTGCGTGCGCGATGAAACGCTCGAGCGCCACGCTGCTGATCACCCTGACCGGCCGAGACAGACCGGGGGTCACGTCCCGGCTGTTCTCCGTACTCGCCGCCCACCCGCTTACGGTCGCCGACATGGAGCAGGTGGTGATCCGGGGCCGCCTCATTCTCGGCGTGCTCCTGACCTGCGACGGCCCGCTCGACCTCACGGTAGCTCACCGGGAGGTCATGGCGGTCGCCACAGACCTCGGCATGGAGGCCGAGATCACCATGGGCACGGGCAACGGCGCCGACGGCGGGGCGTTGAGGCGCGGGCAGCTGCACGTTACCGTGCTCGGCAGCCCGCTCCTTCCCTCGGCAATCGCGGCGATAGCCGGCCGGATCGCGGCGGGCGGCGCCAACATCGACCGGATCGGCCGCCTCGCGCATTACCCAGTGACCTGCATCGAACTCGATGTATCCGGCGCCGATCCCGGATCGCTGCGTGCTGTGCTCTCCAGGGAGGCAGTGACCCAGCAGGTCGACGTCGCGGTGCAGCGCGGCGGGCTGTATCGCCGCGCCATGCGCCTTGTCGTGATGGATGTGGACTCCACGCTGGTCCAGGGTGAGGCCATCGAGCTGCTTGCCCAGCACGCCGGGTGTGCCGAGCAGGTTGCTGAGGTCACCGCCTCTACCATGCGCGGCGAGATCGACTTCGAGACGGCCCTCCGCGAACGCGTCGCATTGCTCAAGGGCCTCGACTCATCGGTCCTCGATGACGTCCGCAAGGAGCTGCGGCTGACCCCCGGCGCCCGGACCCTGATCAGGACCCTGAAACGGCTCGGCTACCGTTGCGGAATTGTCAGTGGCGGCTTCGAGCAGATCACTGACATGCTCGTGGAGCGGCTCGGCATCGATTACTCGGCGGCGAACAGGCTTGAGGTCGCCGACGGCACGCTCACCGGCCGGCTGAGCGGGCCTGTCATCGACCGGGCGGGAAAGGCCCGTGTCCTTGCGCAGTTCGCCGGCCAGGCCGACGTGCCGCTGAGCCAGACCGTCGCCATCGGGGATGGCGCGAACGACCTCGATATGATCACGGCCGCAGGGCTCGGGGTCGCCTTCAACGCCAAGCCAGTCGTGCGCGACGCAGCCGACGCGGCCGTCAACGTGCCGTACCTTGATGCGATCTTGTACCTGCTTGGCATCTCACGTGACGAGGTCGAGGCGGCTGACGCCGAGGACGCCTGAGGCCGACCCGGCGCGGATTGAGGCTTTGCTGCTCAGGTCTTTGCCTGCGCCGCCCTCGACGCCTCGTCCGCCGATTCGTCAGCCGCACCAGTCCCCACCGCGCCGGCCGACTCATCCCCAGCGGTTTCGAGCGTGGTCTCTGGAGTTGCGTCGGACGGGGTCACAGCAGCGGAGCGCCGTTTGGAAATGACGATCATGGTGACCACGATGGCCACCGCCGCGACCGCCGTTACGGTGCGCAGGGCGAGGTTGTGGCTGTAGGTCACCACGCTCGGGGCGATGAGCAGTGACACAAGGTTCATTACCTTCAGCAGCGGGTTGATCGCCGGGCCGGCGGTGTCTTTGAATGGATCGCCGACCGTGTCGCCGATCACCGTCGCCGCGTGGGCTTCTGAGCCCTTGCCGCCGTGGTAGCCGTCTTCGACCAGCTTCTTCGCGTTGTCCCATGCGGCACCGGAGTTGGCGAGGAACACCGCCATCAGCGCCCCCGTCGCGATTGCGCCGGCCAGGAACGAGCCAAGCGGGGCATACCCGATCCCGAATCCGACCGCGATCGGCGTGAGGACAGCGAGCAAGCCAGGAGTGGCGAGCTCACGAAGCGAGTCGCGGGTGCAGATGTCCACCACACGGCCGTACTCGGGCTTCTCAGTGAAGTCCATGATGCCCGGCCGCGTGCGGAACTGCTCACGGACCTCCAGGACGACCCGTTGGGCGGCCCGCCCGACAGCCATGATCAACAGGCTCGCGAACAGGAAGACTACGGCGGCGCCGATGAGCAGGCCAACAAGGTCGTTCGGCTTGTCGATGGAGAGACTGAACGGCGCCGCCGTCTTGCTGAGCGCGCCCACCACCGCCGTGCGGAACGACCCGAACAGCGCCGTCGCGGCGAGCACCGCCGTGGCGATCGCGATGCCCTTCGTGATCGCCTTCGTTGTGTTGCCGACCGCGTCGAGATGGGTGAGCACCTGCGCACCCTCGCCCTTGATATCGCCCGACATCTCGGCAATGCCCTGCGCGTTGTCGGTGACAGGGCCGAAGGAGTCCATCGACACGATGACCCCGACGGTGGTGAGCAGGCCGGTACCCGCCAGGGCCACCGCGAACAGGGCCAGCGTCGCATTCCCCGTCCCGAGCAGGAAGGCACCATAGACGGCTCCACCGATCAGGAGAGCCGAGTACACGGCCGATTCGAGGCCGGTCGCGACACCCGACAAGATCACAGTCGCAGCGCCCGTGGCCGAGCTTCGGCCGACATCTCGGACTGGCCGCCGGTTGGTCTCCGTGAAGTAACCAGTTAGCAACTGGATAGCGCTGGCCAGGACAAGCCCGATGAGGACCGCGCCGATCGCGAGCCAACGGGGGCTTCCGGAGTGCGAAAGAATCGCCGTGTCACTGATCCCGCTGAGGTCGCTGAAGTTGGCGGGCAGGTAGACGAAGGCGGCAATAGCCACGCCGATCGCCGAGATCACCGCGGATACGAAGAAGCCGCGGTTGATTGCGCTCATGCCGCTCCGGTCGCCTTTCCGCGGGGCGACAACGAAGATCCCGATCACTGCCGTGATCACGCCGATCATCGGCACGATGAGCGGGAAGACCAGGCCCGCGTTCCCAAAGGCGACTTTGCCGAGGATGAGTGAGGCGACCAGCGTCACCGCGTAAGACTCGAACAGGTCGGCGGCCATACCCGCGCAGTCGCCCACGTTGTCGCCGACGTTGTCGGCAATGGTGGCCGCGTTGCGGGGGTCGTCCTCCGGGATGCCCTTCTCGACCTTGCCGACAAGATCCGCGCCCACGTCGGCCGCCTTGGTGTAGATGCCTCCCCCGACACGCATGAACATGGCGAGCAGGGCGGCACCGAAGCCGAATCCCTCCAGCACGCTCGGCGCATTTGCCTTGAAGATCAACACCACCACCGCGGCGCCGAACAGGCCCAGGCCGACAGTGAACATCCCGGCCACACCCCCGGTCCGGAACGCGATCCGGAGCGCATGCCGCTCGCCTGTGTCGCGAGCCGCGGCCGCCACGCGCACGTTGCCGCGCACCGTAAGGGACATGCCAGTGAATCCGGTCAGGGCTGAGAACAGGGCGCCGACCACGAAGAAGGCGGATCGGCCCCATCGCTCGCCGACCGTATCGGCGGGCAGCACCAGCAGCACGAAGAAGATCAGGACAACGAACACGCCCAGTGTCCTGAACTGCCGTCGCAAGTAGGCGGCCGCGCCCTCTTGGACCGCGCGCGAAATCTCCTGCATTTTCTCGGTTCCCTGACCAGCCGCGAGCACCTCACGTACCAGCAAGCCGGCCACCGCCAGCGCAAGCAGAGCGACAACCGCGACGACGACAACCAAGCTGAGGTTGCTGCCGCTGAGGTGTACCGCGCTACTCGCCCCGGCAAGGGTGAGCCCACTCATCCGACCTCCTCATAAGCGGGGCGGTGCCGCTCCCGCACGCCCACATGCCGCCGCCGGATGTTCTGGCCAGGGGGGACGACCCACGGACCCCGAGGGCGGCACCCGCAGCCACACACGCGCATGGGTAGTGCCATCGCGGCAGTGGCCCGGAGTCTATGCATGGCGGCGGCTGAACGTAACTTCCGCTGTTTTCTCAACAATGTCGTTATGGATTCGTAATTCAGGCGAGATGGTAGCGCGATCGAGACATCAGGAGGGCGGTCACGCAGGTGGTTTCGCGGGCCAGCTCATCCGGATCGTGACACCACGAGACGTGGCGGAGATGTGGACGTCTTCGGCGAGCCCTTCAATGACAGCTAGGCCAATGTCGGCCGGAAGGCCGCCGTCGACCGCACTATCCGCAGCCGCCCCACCAGCGGACCCAGTGTCAGTGCCCGAACCGCCCGGATCTGTCTCGCCAGGCACAACGCCCGGCACCATCCCGGCGTTGCCTGCGGTGCTTGCCGCGCCGCGCACCTCGGCACCGCCTGGCTGGGCACCCGCCGACTCGGGACCGCCTGGCTGGGCACCCGCCGACTCGGGACCGCCTGGCTGGGCACCGCCCGGCAAATCCTTGCCCGGCTGAGGGCCACCGGGGTCTGACGTGCCAGGTACACCTGCCGCCGCATAGCCGCCGCCCTGGCCGATGCCCGCACGATCGCGCTCGCCCTGCCCTGATGGCGTCCGGGCGTCGGCGCCGCTGGGCACGGTGTCGCTCACCACGACCTCGAAGCGCCCATCGCGATCCGATAGCGCGATCCGCACGGGCTCGGTGGGACAGTGCATCCGGTGTGCCTCGACTGCCCGCGAGCACGCCTCGCCAACCGCCAGGCGGACCTCGTCGAGCAGTGACTCCTCAACGCGGCTGCGCCTAGCGACCGCTGTCGCGACAAGCCGGGCCGTGCGCACATGCGCGGGCAACGGCGTAAAACTGAGCTCAACTGTGGCCATCGTGGGGGATTCCAGCGCCGGGAGAACTACTTCTCCGACTTCCTGGCCTCCATTGCCTCGTCCACCGTGTCATGGATACCGAAGACCTTGGTCAACCCGGTGATCCGGAAGATCTTCAGGATCCGCTCCTGCGTGCAGACGAGATCCAGGGACCCATCATGGGCCCGGACCCGCTTGAGCCCGCCGACGAGTACGCCGAGGCCGGTGGAGTCAAGGAACTCCACCTTCTCCATATTCACGACCAGCCGGAAATGGCCCTTGTTCACGAGCTCGATCAGCAGCTCACGCAACCGGGGCGCGGTGTAGACGTCGATCTCACCCTCGACATCGACGACCTCGCTACCGTCCTTCGTGTGGTGGTCTAGCTTCAGATCCACAAGTCCTCCATGCCACCGTCCTATGAGCGCACCGACCCGCACCCGCCACGGTCACGGCCGTGCGCCTCCCGCAGCGCGCCATTCAATCACGCTCTCACAATGTGTCTATACGAAATCACGATACGCGGCACCTCTGCGCGTGGATGACACACTGGAATTACTCCCAGATCGACACCGTGTCATGCTGAGATACCTGAGATGCCACCGTACCCCGAAAGCCCCGAATGCCTGCAGCGCCACCCCGGCAGCACCGCACCAACCGAAAGATCCACGCGGCACCCGCCACGGACGCGGCACGCCAGGCCCGCTACGGATGCGCACGCCAGACCCGCCACGGAGGCGGCACGGCGTGCCCGCCACGCCCACACGCCCAATGGCAGCGCCCCCTTGATCATTGAAGGACCATGCTGACCCAGACAAGATCCCAGGGCGACCGCGCGGCCGCGGCCCGGCTGCTTGCGGATCGCGTGCGCAGCGGCAGGGTGACCCACATCGAGCACATACCCGCCAGGCCGGGTCGGACCTCGAGTTGGCCCTGCTGGGTCCCCGATCCGGTCGTGGACCACCTCCGAAAGACCGGTATCACCGCGCCGTGGGAACACCAGGCGGCCGCGGCCGAACATGGTTATGCAGGCCGGAATGTGATCATTTCCACCGGGACGGCTTCCGGCAAGTCGCTCGCTTATCTGCTGCCGGCACTCACCGCTGTGCTCGAGGGCGGCACGGTCCTGTACATCGCGCCATCGAAGGCGCTTGGCGCTGATCAATTGCGTGTTGTAGCAGATCTCGGCCTTCCCGACGTCCAGGCAGCCGCACTTGATGGTGACACGCCAATCGCCGAGCGTGACTGGGCACGATTGCACGCGAGCTATGTTCTGACCAATCCGGACATGCTGCATCACACTCTCCTGCCACGGCATGCCCGGTGGGCTGGGTTCTACCGCCGCCTGCGTTACGTGATCATCGATGAGTGCCATCACTACCGTGGTGTCTTCGGCTCACACGTGGCGCAGATCATGCGCCGGCTACGGCGGATCAGCTCCTGTCACGCCAGACCCCGCGGCGCCGGTCCCGTGTTCATTCTTTGCTCCGCGACCGTCAGCCAGCCCGGCCATTTTGCCCGCGAACTCACGGGGCTCGACGCCGCGGAAGTGACGCAGGATCTCTCTCCTCGGGGCCCTCTCACCTTCGCGCTCTGCGAGCCGCCGCTGACCCGGCTGCGCGGCGAGGGCGGGGCGCCGGTTCGCCGTACGGCCGCCTCTGAAGCGGCGGGCATGCTCGCGGATCTCGTCGCTGACGGCGTTCGGACACTCGCCTTCGTTCGTTCCCGTCGATCCGCGGAAACCATCGCGCTCGCCGCGAGGCGAGCGCTTGAGGAGGCAGGCGCGGGGCACCTCACCGGGCAGGTCGCCGCCTACCGCGCTGGCTACTTGCCGGAGGACAGGCGTGCGGTCGAGCGGGCGCTGCGCTCCGGCGCGCTCACCGGTCTTGCTACCACGAATGCGCTTGAGCTTGGTGTCGACATCTGCGGTCTCGACGCGGTCATTTTGGCGGGCTGGCCGGGCACCCGCGCATCGCTGTGGCAGCAGGCAGGCCGCGCGGGACGAATGGCGAGCGCCGCCGTAGCGGCGTTGATCGCGCGCGACGACCCACTGGACACCTACCTCGTTCATCATCCACAAGCAATCTTCGGTCACCCGGTCGAGGCGACCGTGCTTGATGCGAACAATCCTTACGTGCTCGCCCCGCATTTGTGCGCGGCAGCGGCCGAACTGCCGCTCACCCAAGCTGACCTGGAATTGTTCGGGCCAGCGGCCGCGGACGTCGTGGGCCACCTCGTGGACGGCAGGTTGCTTCGCCGACGCGAAGCGGGATGGTTTTGGACTCGTCGCGAAGCAACCGCCACGGTGAGCATCAGAGGTGGAGGCGGACCCGGCGTGCAGATTGTCGAGGAAACGACGGGGCGGCTGCTTGGCACATTGGACGAGCCCTCCGCACACACCATGGTGCATTCGGGCGCGACATACCTCCACCAAGGCGATACCTTTCTCGTCACCGAACTGGATCTGGCGGACCACGTCGCGCTGGTCAGGGCCGGTGACCCCGGTTACACCACCTCGGCGCGCCAACTGACCGAGATCGAGGTCATGAGCGAGCCGCAGACGATTTCATGGGGAGAGCCGACCCTGCATTTCGGTGACGTGGACGTGACCCGGCAAGTTGTGTCCTATCTCCGGCGCAGCACAGGAACGGGCGAGGTGATCGGCGAGGAGCGGCTGTGCCTGCCGCCGCAGACGTTGCGGACGCGCGCCGTCTGGTGGACGATCTCGGCGGCGCAACGCGCGGGGCTCGCACGGAGGGGTGTGGACCTCGGTGGCGCTGCCCACGCCGCCGAACATGCTGCCATTGGCATGCTCCCCCTATTTGCCGGGTGCGACCGGTGGGACATTGGCGGCGTGTCGGCGGACCTGCACGCCGCGACGGGCCGGCTGACTGTCTTCGTGTACGACGGGCACGAAGGCGGCGCCGGGTTTGCCGAACGTGCCTTCCAGATGGCTCCTGCCTGGCTGGAGGCGACGCGCGCGGCGATCGCCAGTTGTGAGTGTGCCGAGGGCTGCCCGTCCTGCATCCAGTCGCCGAAGTGCGGCAACGGGAACCAACCACTCTCCAAGGCCGGTGCGTTGCAGCTACTTGGCATCCTGCGTGAAGGATGAGGCACAAGGACGCTACGTGCCCTGTGCGTCCGGGGGTCTGCGGACCGTGCGCACGTTGGCGCCGTGGGCGCACTCTCTAGTACCGTGCCACCCTGCGGGCCCCTTGCGCGTCGCAGCTCCATCCGCCCATGATCGCGGTGGCTGATGCGGCGCTGCGGCGCAAAACTCTGGCCCCGGCGCGACCGTGACGGCCCCGGAGGGCTGGGATCAAGGAGACTCCACGCGGGAGTCGCGCGCCAGCTTCCGTGCCGTGCGCCGGATCTTGCGCAGGCTCCGCACTATCTCCAGCTGAGCCAGATTCGGCACACGGGTCACCGCGATCCCGGCGGGTGTGGGCGCAGCGCTGGGCCGGTGCAGGCCGGTATGCCACCGATGTGGCCGCCGCGCCGTCGAACGTCGGTGGCCCCCGGCGCCCAGGAGGTCGGGGCCCTGCGGCCCAGCGTGCGCTGGCTTGCGCCGCTTCCAGGTGATGAGGTGGCCCGCGGCAAGGAGGACAACAAGACCGACCGCGAGCATGACGTACCATGCGGCCGTCCCGCCTCCGCCAGCTGTCCGCGTACCGGCCACGCGCTCGGACTGTGCGGGTAGCACGGTCTTGTATCCAGGTCCAACGGTGGGCAGCACGAGGGCTGAGCCGCCGGGGAGGGCCTGTAGTGGCAGGTAGCGGCCGTCGCTTCCACTCCCAGCGCCATAGCTACCGGCCCGGCCATCGGACTGGTGGCCGGCAGCCGCGCGAGTACCAACGGAACCCCGAACGTTCACGTATGCAATCGGCGAGGCAACAGATGCGAGTGTTCCGCCCGAGCCGTCGCTGCGGTGCGCGACCACGCGGAATCCCTCGGACTGCCTCGCTTGCCCACTCAGGGCCACCGTCGACGCGCAGGCGGCCACCTCGCAGACGTGACTCACGCGGAGCCCTCTAACGTCTGCTCCTGCCGTGGTCAAGACGTCGTAGGAGGTGAGATCGGGCTCGGCTCCTCTGGCCCAGGTGACGCGCACCGCCGTTACAGAAACCAGGCGTGCGTCAACATCTGTCGGCACGGCGGGCGGAACGCGCAGCCTGATCGCCGTCGATGCCGCCGTGCGCCAGGGCAGCACGCCCAGCTCCTGCTGCAGTTCCACGGGGTAGGCGCCATTGCGCAACCGCGCAGTCTCGAACGTGTAGGAGAGCGTGCTGCCGAGCTGAACGGCGCCTGCTGAGGTCACGACCTTGCCGTTGAATATCAGCCGGGCGCCTTGCACGGCGTCGGTGTGGGCGGTAATCGTGACCCTGGCTGGTCGGGTGACCAGCGAAGGCGCGGAGATGCTGGCCGCGTCGGCCGACCCGGCGACAGCCAGCAGCGCGCAACCTGCCACCGCGACCATGGATGCGGTGATGGCAAAGCGGCCAGTAGCCCGCACCGCGCCTCCTCGCATGTTCGGTGGGCATTGGCATGCTAGGGCCGCAGCGCCGCGGATCGCCATGAAGTAACGAGTTACGGCCTGGATAGTGACGATAAACGCACCTCGTTGTGGCACCTCCGGAACCTGCGGAAACACACAAAAAGGGACGAAAACCGCGTGAACGGCTGACTACCGGCGCCAATCTGCCGCTGCCATCTGACCCCAGACATGTGGCGACCCCCGCCGGGGGGGAGAGCGGGGGTCGCCGTACAGTCCGGCTCCGGGGGGGTAGAGCCGGACCGTTTCCGAGAAAAGTCCGTTGCCTTCGGTGTTGTAGTCGGTTCTACGCGTTACACCATATGCTGCCTGATCGCAGATACTTCCGTCGAGCGGGAGCGTGACTCGGTGTTGGTTTTTTTGGCCAACTTCGCGAGATCAAGCACTCTTGCGTTCGTCGGCCCCTTCTATCGCAATGGCCTCATCAGCGTAAGTGACGTGCTCAGGAGCCTGTAGGCTCAGTTGATCTTGCAATTCGCTCGCTGACTGCCCAGCAAGCCACGTCTTGGATGCAAACGCATCTTTCACCACCGCGCTACGTCTCCAGGCCGGGCAAGCCACCCCGACTGCCGCAACGGAGCTCAATCTTCGCCAGCACTGGCGGCTCAGCTCGGCTCGGCGGCTGATCTTCCGGGGCCGCCGCGGTTGGCCGCCATCCGCGCCGGGTGAACGCACACTGCGCGCCGCACGGGTTGGACCGGACGGCACGCGATCGCAGACACGACGCCGCGCGCGGCCCCGGACCCGGACCCGGACCCGGACCCCGAAATCCCAGACCCGCCGCACCAAGACCCCGGACCCGCGGCACCACGCCCCGGACTCGCCGCACCAAGACCCCGGACCCGCCGTGCCACGCCCCGGACCCGCCGCACCACGGTGCCGTCGAGCGGACCTCGAACGGCGGGCTGTCACTCAGCGTCGGCATCCGCATATGAACGTTCCAATCAATCGGGATCACGAATCGATCACGCTAAGGGGTTTTCATCTGAGCGGAATCGTCGTAGAAAGGTGGTACGGACTTGGAGAACGTCCGGGCACGGCAGCCAGGTACCCACGCGCGACCAGCCGCGGGAGGCGTGTCGAGGTAGGTAGTGCCGAGGTGGTGGGGCTCGCCAGAAATGGGAGAGTCTGTCCGCACCGGTCAACCTATCCGACAAATTGAAGGTGCACGCTTGGTAACCCGGTGTGACGTGCTAGGCGCGGCGCGGCGACGCCCCAGAAAAGGGGCGCCGCCGCGCTTTGTCTTCGGGGCGTGCCCGCAGCGGCGAGCCCGATTCCAAGTCGGGGGCGCAGCGGCCTTGTGTGAGGCCCGCTCTAGTGAAGCTCGGCCCGGTGAAGCCCGGTCTCGTGGGCTCCGCCGCTGACGGCGACATACCATGCCCGCCGACGGCCCGCACCGACCGGCATATGCTGATCCAGACGCTGATCGAGTCTGATCCAGCCTGCTGCCGACCTCAGCGCATGCTAGATCCCACGATGCGCGGCACCCTGGGGACCGGACATCGCTGGACAACTAAGGAGCTTCGGGGATGTGCCAACGCTTACGGACAGTGCGGTGATGGACCTGATCAGGCAGCCACTCACCGTCACACGGGAGGAATGAGAGCAGGTCCTAACGGCTGCGCGGGGTGGTTGCAGTAGGGAAGGTGGCTGTAGAGCCTGTCTCACTGCCGATCTGTGAATGTCCTTCGGAAACACCCGGCTATCGGCCACAGTGTCTAAAGCAGCTAGCTGGGCAAGAAGCGAGACAGAGCAGAATGGAGAGCAAGTCATGGCCGAGACCGGAACGCCGCGCCGTGGCCAGCAAGCAGGCAAGGGCGCAAACGGTGAATCGCTCGGCGAACTCGTATCACTGGCGGTCAGGGATATCTCCCAGCTGATCAAGTGGGAAATCGACCTGGCCAAGCTTGAGCTGCGTGACGACATCAAGCGGCTGGGCATCTCAGGCGCCATGCTTGGAGTCGCCGCTTTCGTCGGGTGCTTGGTGCTCGTGCTGCTCTCGTTCGCGGCGGCATATGGCCTCATGGCCGCCGGCATCTGGAGCTGGGCGGCATTCCTGATCGTGGCCGGAGCTTACGTGCTGATGGCTGGGATCGCCGTGCTCATTGGGGTGCAGAAGATACGCCGGCTGAGCGCCCTGCGCCGCACACGCGCCTCGGTACAAGGCGACCTGGCCATGCTGCGGCACGATGGCAGCGCCGAGGGAGCCGGCTAATGGCCCTTCCGGCGGAATCGGCCGTCCAGATCGACGGGCCGTGGTCGCATCGCTCGGTAAGCGCCAACGGAACGCGCTTCCATGTCGTGGAGCGCGGCGACGGTCCACTGGTGCTGCTGCTGCACGGTTTCCCCGAATTCTGGTGGAGCTGGCGCTACCAGCTACCCGCGCTGGCCCAGGCAGGATTTCGTGCTGTTGCTGCCGACCTGCGGGGATACGGCGGCAGCGATAAGCCGCCACGCGGCTACGACCTCGTGACCGCGGCGTCCGACGCGGCTGGCCTGATCCGTTCGCTTGGCGAGGCCAATGCGGTCATCGTGGGCCACGATTGGGGCGCACTGGTGTCATGGACCGTAGGCGCCTACTACCCAAAGGTCGTCCGGCGGCTCGCGATCGTGTCGGCGCCGCATCCGTTGCGCATGCACGGTGCTGTACTGACGGACCCGTTCGGGCAGGGGAGGCGGAGCAGGTACGCGTTCTGGTTCCAGCTGCCGGCGACACCCGAACGCAGACTTGTCCGCGACAACGGGGCGCAGGTCGGCCGCATGCTGCGGGACTGGTCGCGGCCAGGCTGGCCCGACGCCGAGACAGATCGGCGCTACCGCGAGGCGATGCGGATCCCGAGCGTGGCGCACTCGGCACTCGAATATCACCGCTGGATCGTCCGCTCCAGGCTGCGGCCGGATGGCGTCCGCTACGTGCAGCGGATGCGCGTGCCGCTCCAGGCCCCGACCCTGCACCTGCACGGGGCACTCGACGAATGCGTACTGCCCCGCACCGCGCGTGGCTCCGGCAGGTACGTCGACGGACCCTACCGGTGGCGCCTGATTGACGGCGCCGGGCACTTCCCGCATGAGGAACTCCCGGATCGCTTCAACATCGAATTGTGTAACTGGCTCGCCGACTCGGAACCCGAACGGTGAACCGTGACAGGGACGCTGCTGGACGGCCACGAAACGCCCGGCCACGGGATGCCTTTGGCCGCCCGCTTCGCCGCACCGCGGATGGTGAGCCCCGCATTCCCGACGATCTTGCGCTGCCACCGGCGGCGGCACTCGCGGAGGCGCAACGGCTCATAGACGCGGGCAGGCCGTTTCACGCTCACGAGGTGCTCGAAGCGCGCTGGAAGGCGTCCCCGAGTCCCGAACGTGACCTGTGGCAAGGCCTTGCTCAGATCGCCGTTGGGCTCACCCACGCGCAGCGCGGCAACCCAAGCGGAGCCGTGGCGTTGCTGCGCCGTGGCGCCGACCGGGTCCGCCCGTACCACGCGGACGGTGCGTACGGGGTGGACACCGCGGCAGCCGTTCGGGCCGCTGAAGAGCTAGCCAACCGAATCGAGAACCTTGGCCTCGCGGACCTTGCGCCGTCCGACCTCCGGCTGGCACTCCTGCGCTGACGTCCCTCCTTAGTCGCAGGCTTGCGTGGAGACCGCGGCGATCGCGTGCGCGCCGAGCTGGGCATCCTGCTTCACTTCACCGGCCGTGAGCGCGTAGCCAGTGTCTGGCTGGCCCACCGCGGCTGCGAACACCACACCGTAGACGTTGCCGCTGGGCGCGAGCAGCGGGCCACCAGAGTTACCCGGCTCGACGTTCGCCCGGATTGAGTAGATCTCCCTGGTCACCTCGTGGGTTTGGTAGATATCAGGGCCACGCGCTACCTGCTTTCCCCTGATACGAGCCGCAACGGGGATCATCGAGGCGCTGTCGCGTGGATAACCTGCCACCACCGCATTGGCACCGGTGTCCGTAGGCCCTGTAAATGGGAGCGTGCGCAGGCTGAGACCTCGCACGTACAGCACCGCTATGTCCCTGTCGGGGTCATAGCGAACCACCTGAGAGTGCAGCGTCCTGTGTGTCTCTGTGATCACGTCGGGTCCGTTGCGGACACCAGCGACCACGTGCGCGTTGGTCATGACATGCTCGGGGGCGAAGACGAACCCGGAGCCCTCGATCCTGCGGGAGCAATCCGGTGCCGTGCCAAGGACCTTCACCACACTCATGGCCGCACGGCGCAGCCCACGGCTGTGCAGGATGGCCGTGTCCGGCGCCTGAACTGGCACTATCCCCTCGGAGCCAAGGCCGCCGAACACCTCAGGAAACGGCCCGCTCGCCACCACCTTCCTGAACCCGGAAAACCACGTTCGTGCGGTATCGGGCATGACCCGGTCGACCGCGCGGAGCACCGCCGAGTTGTTGACCTGATTGACGACCGTGGGGTACGGGGCATTCTTCACCGAAATGCCGATGAGCCACGCGATGATCAGTACCGAGAGCATGCTCACGGCGGCGCCGCCGGCCGAGTCCACCACCGTCGCAGACCGCCAGGTGACCATGTCCCGCATGGCCGTGCCCACCGTCGAGGCGGCGAACTGGCCGATCATCGCGGCAACGAACACGACGACGATGGCGATCAGCGACCGCTGGGCCCGCCCGGTGACCACGGCCTGAGCGACCGCGGGCGCAATGATCAGGCCAAAGGCGGCGCCGCCAAGGAAGCCGGCAAGGCTCAGCGCGCCGATGATAAAACCTTGCCGGAAGCCCGAGACGGCAAAGGCGGCAACGACCCCAACCAAGATCAAGTCGAGCAGGTCACCAGGCACGTGCCAACGGTATAGCGCCGGAGGCAGTGTTTAGCCAGTTTGGCCACCGCCGAACGAGTTGATCATCACGGTGGCGTGGGGGATTCCGCGGCGTGGGATGCGCTTGGAATTCGGGGGATTGAGTGACGGCCACATTGCGGTCCGTGGGCCACCCGCCGTGCCAGGACGCGGTCCGTGGGCCACCCGCCGTGCCGGGACGCGGTCCGTGGGCCACCCGCCGTGCCGGGACGCGGTCCGTGG